>Ga0224506_10000235_pt1 | contig 53008 bp, 55 predicted proteins | sample SF_Jan12_sed_USG_2_FD_169108 | JGI IMG/M metagenome (GOLD analysis project Ga0224506, IMG submission 169108) | Sediment microbial communities from San Francisco Bay, California, United States - SF_Jan12_sed_USGS_8_1 | ecosystem: Environmental > Aquatic > Marine > Sediment | place: USA... | reverse complement strand
TATCAAAATGTCGTAATGCGCCTGGGAAAAAACGTATACCGAAGTATTCACCGGCCTGTGAAATATTAATTGTCTGTGTTTGTGTGAAAGCACTGTTGATTTGCAGGGATTGAGCGGACATAAAAACAGACTGTGTTCCATCGGGAATAACGGGATAGACACTTGCTTGTGATGCATGTATTTGTAAATAAGAATGCACCACCGATATCAATTGTGCGTGCGGTGCGGTTTCTTGTAGATACATGCCGCGACTCGACAAACTTGGTTTGCATAGGGTCGGTTGAAACGGCTGATACAGATTTCTCAATTATCGGCCTCCGGCAGCTTCAGTATTTTTTATTTTTTTCGTCAAAGAAGTCTGCTGCATTGATTCGATAATTTGTTGGATCATGGAATCAACCTGATTTGATGCAGACTCTGAGACGAATAACTCATGCACGTTTATGGCCAATGCGGCAAGTTGAGTGCTATTACCCGGCATGAATTGTTTTGGAAATTGTTCGCCATGGTCTTGCAGAAAGCTTGCTGCACGTTTCACGGATTGATGCAGGGCCTGCGCAGCAGCATCGGCATAAGTAAATTGCCAACGCTGTACTTGTTGCGCAATTTCTTTTTTCTCAACTTCTTTAGGATTAATACCCGTTGCAGTAAAAATGCGGCAATCGTATTGACGACAGGTTAAAGGTCGTTTCGAATAAATTGTGCACTGCTGCTGCTTTAGCATTGGGCAGCGACCTTGTTGATCATATCCCATCAAATAATGCCCCGGCGCCATGCCTGGTGCTGTAAACAACAATGGTTTCGGAATGGAGGCAAGCGCTTGTTTTTCATTAGCCGCCACATGAATAAAATAAGAGGCGCGACAACAAGCAAGACAATCACCACAAACCACTGGCGTTGAACCAGCATTGCGTTCGGCATCAATATGCTGGTATAGCCATTGACGGAATTCACCTGCATCAAGTTTAGCTACATCATTCACAAGCTAGCCCGCTAAAATTGAAAACCAATATTCACACTGGGCCAGAGTTTAATGGCGTAGGTCCGTTCGGTATTATTATTATCCGTGACTTTGACCGTATGTGTTTTTACGTAGTGAGGCGTGTTTTCCAATTCAGGATGATTACGATACTGGGCATTTAAAGCAAAAACAGTGTTTAATGCAAAACGTTTTGTTAAAGGTAGCGCAACACCTAAACGCGCACTTAACTTGGGATTACGCACCACGCATTCCGCACATGTGATATGATCAAAATTCCACTGAGCACTACCCAGCACGTCAAAATCCAAGCGAAAATAATCTTGATCAAACAAATGCAATCCCATGCCGTAACCTAGTTGAGTTTTCTCTCCACCTCCATGAGACCATTGCAATACGCTGTAGAAATGTCTTGTACCCGATTTCAAATCAATACTAGCGAAATCACGATTATCATATGTAAAATCCACATTGGTTCGACCATTACCAATAATATTGATAATGCCGACAGGCATTCCAGTCATCTTATCGGCGATATTCAATAAACCCACTTGAGTGCCTTTAACATCGGCAGCATAATTCACTAATCCAACTTGGGTTCCTTTGTGACGATACTGGGAGCTATTAAAAAAACCAGCGACTTGTGCACCTGCAACTTCATCACGAGCGATATTAAACAAGCCACTCACTTGCGCACCTTTAATTTCACCAAAACTCATATTAAACAAACCCGCGACTTGTGCACCTACAATTTTTCCTTTGGCCAAATTGAACACGCCACTCACTTGTGCACCACGAACATTGTGCTCAACAATGTTAAATAAACCTGCCGATTGCCCACCGGTTAAGTTACCGCGCACAATGTTAAATTGCCCTGCGGCTTGACCGCCTAGCATACTGCCCTCAACCACATTGAACACACCCGCGGCCTGACCCGCATGAGCATCACCACGAACCAAATTAAACACACCTGCGCCTTGGCCGCCGCGCAAATTCCCAAACACGACATTAAATACACCGGCGCCCTGGCCGCCTTGTACGTCACCACCAACTACGTTTCCAATGCCCGCGCCTTGACCACCGTCCACATTGCCTTGAACATGGTTGATCAGACCAACCCCTTGGCCACCAATCATGTCTTGTTCCACTCGATTGACAAACAAACCTGCATCGATACCGCGTACACGATAGACTTTTCCCATGAATAAATTAATATGCGTACCAATCTGTTCCAATCCATCGCCTTGTACACCTCGGTCCCAGGTTAATTCTGGCGTTACTGACATTCGGGAGTCCACGGTTTTATGTGGCCAAGCGACGACTGGCTTAGCTTCAATATCACCACGCGCCACGGTTTGCTCTTTCACGATTGTTTCAAAAGATGCCATATCCAAAAAGACAACACTACCATTGGAAATTTGCACGCGTTTGCGCATTAAACCTGTATCACTATCGACGCTGACCACGTATTTTTTCGGTTCCAAACCTAGACTCACCACCCGCGCCGGTTGTTTTCGCATTTCCACCACCAAGCGTCCTGCTAAATCCCGGATAAACACTTTGCCATCCATTTCTTTTGGCAAAACCAGGGTCGCATTGGTTCGGCGTAAATCTGTCAGTACCAACTCACCCGCACCCGATAACTGGAAGTCATAAGCCGCGTGCTGCGGTCCACTTAAACTATTTTCTGTACGTGCTAGGGTTTCATGAAATGCATATTGATACGCTTCGTTGAGCGTTACTTTTTTATCATTACTGACATCCGCTGCGCCACGCAATGCCGAAACAAAATAATGTGTAAAATAAGAACCACCAATCGCATCGGATTCCTGCGCCGCTTCATCTGCCGAGCTTGACGTTAAAAACGCATAACCTTTCACTTTTGATGATTCATCCATTAAAAATGCTTGGCGCTTTTTACCACCTTTTAGCCGGGTAAACGCACCGGAAGCGCATGAGTCCAGAACCGCGACGCGTACGTCCGCGTTTACACTATTCAAAGCGTCTTTGAGTTGTTTATAGGTTAAATGCTCACCTTGTAATAACAACCCGTTTTCATCGCTATGACCTGAATAGTAGAAAAATAATTCTTTGCGCAACATGGAATTGCCATCTTGGTAGGCTAGTTTGCGTTTGAGCTGATCGAGTTGAGCCAAGATTCCCTGTGCACTAGGTTCACTTAATAAAATTTGGTTTCGAGTTTCCAAACCACCTAAATTTTTTAATACCTGAGCAACTGCGCGAGCGTCACTTTGTGCATATTGCAATACGGTTCGCCCGGCACCCCCGTCATTCGCGCCAACAATAAGTGCATAACGCTGAATTTTCATTAAACTCAGGTCTTGCTCTTGCGCCCATAGAACACCGAGGCTGCAAAAAAATAATATAATAACTCGGGCAACCATTAGGAACTCGATTTTTTAAGAAAAAACCAATATTGCTCAATATGACTATCTACGTCCAAATCATTGGCACGGGTCGCAGTAATGCTTGCCGCATTTTTCTGCAGGGCTTGAATTACTTGCTCAACATCAATCATTTGATCCGATGTGAGAAAAACAAAATGTTCAAAAGCGGGTGCGTTATCCAACTCATAAGAAAATCCCAGTGGAGTTTTACCCGTTTTCAATTCAATTGATTCACCCACTTCATTGGGATAATGTAAGGTCACATTGCGGTTGCCATCCACCGATAAAATGACGCCATAACGACGACCGACACCCTGATAACTCATTTGAATCACATCACCACTTTGTAATTCATCACCGGATTGCAAGCGACGCTGTTGATGTTGTGTGATTTGCATTATCTCCAGACTAGGGTTTAAACCTTTGGTACGGATACCATTACCGGGCAAAGACAAGGTTGTCGGCAAATTTGTCACAACACTTAAATCATCGTTTTGCAAATTGACGCCAATCACAGCTACAAGCACTACGGGTAAACCGTAAGCAAGCCAACGAATCGTTTTTGACTGACGACGTTGTTGCCGAAAATGTTTGTCCTGCCATTCGTTATGTTTTAAACGAATATCCTGGCACACGTCATTGACTGGATATCGCTCGAGAATTTGCTCGTTACTCAATTTAATAGCGGCTAAACGCTCTTGTAACTCCCTATCCTCACGGAGACGATCATGAATGGCATTCATTTTACCGACAGGCAATTCCTCTAACAGAAACTGTTCCAGTTCCAAATCACTAATTCTACGTAGTTGCTGACTCATGCAAGCTCTCCTTGCAATAGTTTCAGGCGCTCGCGCAAGCCACGTAGACGTTTACGCACCCCTGATACGGACATGCCCACAGCTTCAGCCACTTCCTCCAAAGTTAAGCCGTCATGATAATGCAATACGGCCATCACTTTTGTGGATTCAGGTTGTCGCCGAAAAAGGCGTTCTAGTATATGAGTAGCAATGGTTTTATCTTCCAAATCCTCGCTATCGGCAATTTGCTCTAATAACGATTGCTGCTCATCCATATCAGCCTTTGGATGTCGACGCTCACTACGCAATTTATTCAAGCAAACATTAGTCGCCATTCGGTAAAGTAATGAGGAAAGCGCATCACCCGTGAGCCGGTCCTCATAGCGAATCAATTTAACAAATACGTCTTGCATGGCATCCACCGCTGATGATTCATCGCCAAGAAGTTGCCGACATCGACGTAAAACCATCGGTCCATAGCGTCGATAGCAATCTTCTACATTAATCGGTTTTTGTTGTTGATTTTCCATTTGTCTAGTTAAACACCATGAATACCTGAGGGTGTTACTTTAAATTTCACAGATTGCCGCTTTTAGTATCAGTATACGCTGCCCAGAAATTTTTCTGTCGCCTTAACTACCTAGTCTATTTAAGTGATTAACCCTCATTGATCACTAATCAACCAGCAATAACTGCATGAATTTTATAATTTTTTCACCAATTCTGCGGCACAAAAATCGCAATCGCAGACTTGAGAAACATTATAACAAGCATTAACAGCACGGCATTAGGTTAATTTAAATAAAGGTGTAGCTATGAATAGAAATTTACTATTGCAGTTTGTTTTTTCCCTACTGCTACTTGGCTTTAGTATGAGTTTGCTGACGCTAGCTTCTTGCAGCAGCAAGGACAGTCGCAACAAAAATGATGATGGATCGAATAAAATCGCTCAGCAGTATGTGTATATTTCTGGAAATGTGAGCGCGGATAATCCATTGGAAAAAGTTAAAGTCTCAGCAGCGAACCAATCCACATTAAGTGATGTGAATGGCAGTTACCGTTTGCAAGTGCCTTTGCAAACCAATGACGAAATCGTTATTACTTATGAAAAAGATGGCTATGGCACTTATCAACGCCGCATCCCTGTTAATATTGGTCAGACTGTGGCGGTTGATGCCAAACTTTTACGCTATCAAATGCAAGAAAACGTAGATTTATCACAAGCCCAAATGCTTACTGTGCCGGCCGATGCTGGTGGTGATCTGGTGAGTTTAGATTTAGCGGCTGATAGTATTCTTGTCAATTCAACTGTATCGGTGAGTATTGCGACGGGTGATCCTACCACGGATAGCGGTCGTGCAGTTTTCCCCGGTGATTTTATGGCGGCTGAATCCACCGTAGAAAATCCCGACACGCCTCTGGAAAGTGTCGCTTATACGGAAATTACCATGGTTGATGCCGAGGGAAATGAACTCACGACATTAGATAAACCCGCCATGCTGACCGTACGTCTACCGGATAGTTTGCAATCCCAATATGCAGCCGGGGACACTATCGAGTGGTGGTCGTATAACGAAACCAGCGCCAGTTGGGTACGTGAAGACGCAGACCCAGATGATGGTGAAAATGACATAGACAATGCATTAATTGTTGATGTTGGCGGCATATTATTCGCGCAAGCAAAAGTCACTCATTTCTCTTGGTGGAACGTGGACCGTCCCGTCACTCAGCATACTTGTCTAGGCACACAAGTATTGGATAAGGATGGTAATGCATTAGCAAACGTACGACTCATTGGTGAGGGTGTAAGTTATAATGGCCGCTCCCGCCCTGCCAATACGAATACCGATGGACGCGCCTATGTCACCGTTAAACGCACCACCGATGTTGCAAATCCTGAACAAATTAAATTATTTGTCGAATACGGTGGCGTAAATTTTTATTACGATATAAGCGATGCTGCCGAGGGTGATGTGACCAGCGATGTTTTAAACACGCCGACAACTCAAGGCTCAACATTGGATAATTCTGGAGAATGTGTTGATTTACAAAATCCGATTCAAATCCGATTCGATGGTGTTATTCAAGGCTTGGTCAACGATCGTGATGGCAAGCCTAAAACCAATTTCGAATTATCCAACAACCTCGGCGCTTCGACGACAACTGATGCGCAAGGCATGTACTCGTTTGAAGTTCCAATCAATGTACCCGTCACTATTTTTGCGCCATGGTTAGTTAGTGAAACCGTCAGCGTCACAGATGCAACTAATCCTTTAACGCTTAATTTTAATTTGCAAAATCGCGTGCCCGAGATCTCTACGATTGATCGTATACCGGAAGGCTTAATCGCCAATAATCAATCGGTCACCATTAGTGTCACCGCAAACGATGGCGACAATGATGCACTAACCTATAGTTGGAGCAGCAGTGGTGGTGGAACTTTAAATACCAGCAGTGGCAACAGCGTAAACTGGACTGCACCAGCAAGTGGGGTTGGCACAAGCAGCCTTACGGTGACTGTCGATGACGCCCACGGCGGTACGACTTCACAAACCCTGAATTTAGTTTGGGGTGGTGGCGTCACCGGCACTGTTTTAAAACTGACCTTGAAAAACAATCCAATCAGCGATGCTTTAGTATCTGGTGTAATGGTGGTTTTGTATAATAGCGATGGCAGCATTGCCACTGAAATCACCACCGATGCATCAGGTGTTGCTGATTTTGGTGATATTGGCCGTACACGCGCTGATATTGCTTTTTTCTGGGAAAACACCAGTGAAAACCTTGGTACTGAGCGTGCGATTCGCAGTTTCAATCAAATCCCTGTGGGTGAATTAGTTTTTTATACCGCTATGGATTTAAGTCTGAGTGCAGGCAACCAAGACGTGACTGGCGTGGATAAGCGCATGCAAACCTGTGCAAGCAAACCGGTCAGCTTAAACTTCAGCAATATTCCCGCAAACACTAGTTATTTTGTTAGCTTCCCTGATTACCAATATGTGCAAAGCTCGGGACAAAGCATAAGCGTTTGCGATGAAGCCAGTATCAATATGGCAGCCATAGCACGCAGTAGCACGGGTGAGGTTTTAGCTTATGGCTTTATCGAAAATGAGCCATTGACGGGCGTGGACGCACTCACTATTGATTTAAGTTCAAGCCCATCGGCGATTACTTGGAGCAGTAATGCTAGCAGCACTTATGCAAGTTTGGATGTTACTAGTTTTTGGGATAATCGCATTACCACTTTGGCTAATCTCAGTAGCATAAGCGATGAAACCAGTGTCGCCGGTTTATTGACCTCAATGAATTTCCCAGTAACAATTCCTGTGGATCAATATTGGTTTACGGTCTCTTCCTACAACACTAACACCACGTTGAGCAGTACTAAACGTTATGGCAGTACACCACCGTCAACCATGCAATTTAATTTGCCGGATTATGAGTTTATTATTGCTGACACTCCTTATGATCCTAACCAAAAAAGCATGACTTGGTCGTATCGAGGTGAATCGCCGCGTGATATTACGAGCTTAGCGATGTCGTTTTATGGTTCTTCACCTAACACCACAAACGGAGTAACGACCTGGCAGGTGCAATTACCCGGCAATGCGACCAAATGGACTTTTCCTACACTGCCAAGCAGTAAACAAGATTGGGTGAGTTTTGATTATTTCAATTTCACCTTGGGCGTTCACGATCTTGATTTTGTAAGCAGTGTTGATGAGTTATGGGCAAGCGCCGCTTTGGGCAGTAATATTGAGCAACTAGTCAGTCGTTATGATAGCGGTGTTATGTATGGTTATGCTTATGATCCGAATCTAGGCACTCCCGCCAAACCTGTTTTCAAAAGCTTGGTAGAGCAACGCAAAGCATTAAAACCTGCCACGCAGATTATAAAACCCGCTGCAAGTTTATTCGGTGGTTGGCGACGACGCTAAATAGTTACATTCACAAAAAAACCCGGTAGCGATTACCGGGTTTTTTTTCACACAAAATTAACATTAACAAATGCAATATTCCGCTACCGCCAGATCATCCAATAACGCCATCGTTACTGGTTTCGCGGTGAGCAATGGTCTCCCAGGAATTCTTGCTTAAACTCAATCAGCAAATATTTTTCAATCATTAGAAAATAATCATTGGTGATAATCTCAACACCATACTTCACAAACCAATTTGTCTTCAAATGTTCCAATATTCGGCTACAGATTGCAAAATTTTTATAGCTTTCTTCAAATGTTTATTGCTGCTATAAACTCATTAATCCGGCTTGGGCGCATTCAATCCCCAATGAAAAACGACTACGAAATATGGTCAAACATCCACAAAGAATCCTAGTCTTATAAACAAAAACCAAGCTGTCCGGTCTTATTATTGCCTTATGCTATGATCGCTGTTGCCGCACATAAGTTAATATTTTGGAGCACAATTTATGAAGTTTTTCCTGCTATTTTTTTGTTTATTACTACTGAGTCTAGCTGCGTTGGCAGATACTGTCCCCGATTATGCCGCCGACAAAATCGCTGAAAACAGCTATGTGATCCATGGACCGGCAGGCTTCCCCTCACCAGAAAATAAAGGCTTCATGAATAATCCAGTGTTCACGATTACAGCAAAAAGCGTGGTACTAATCGATCCAGGCTCCAGCCTTTACACGGGTGAAATGGTGCTGCGTCAAATTAAAAAATTAACCAACAAACCGATCACACATGTTTTATCTACCCATGTTCATGGGGATCATTGGTTAGGTAATCATGCGATTAAAAACACCTTTCCAAATGCCAAATTTCTTGCTCATCCAGAGATGATTAGCCAAGCCAATGCAGGCGCTGCGGATCGTTGGTTAAAAATAATGATGGATATGACCAAAGGTGCCACAAAAGGTACTATAGCCGTCATTCCAGAAAAAGCCGTTAATGATGCTGCTCGTATTATAGTCGATAATTATACGTTTGAAATCCTAGCACCCAAACAAGCGCATAGTGGCACTGACATTATGATTCACATTGTCGAAGACAAGGTTTTGGTGTCAGGTGATAATATATTAAATCAGCGTCTTGGACGCTTGGACGATGCAAGCTTTCGTGGAAGTATCAATGCCTGTGACGTAGCCCTAGCTTCAGGCGCGAAAATATTTGTCCCTGGCCACGGCCCGACAGGCGACGCCGCCATGGTGTCAACTTTCAAAAATTATCTTTCGATTATTTATAATAGTGCTAGTGAATTAATGGATGAAGGTTTGAGTGATTTTGAAATGAAACCCAAAATCGTAGCCAAACTCAAAGCCTTTCATGGCTGGGTTGATTTTGATAATCAAATTGGCAAACACGTCAGTCTGGCTGTATTAGAAGCTGAAAAAGCTTCGTTTGAATAAACCGGTTTGGTTTTATTAGCAATTAGATATTTTAAGCTAAGGCTCACTAATTATTTTCAATGGCACCATGGTACCGTCTTCACCAACCGCTTGCCCAACGAGTACCATAGATTTTCCATTCATCCATTGCTTCGCATTGCCGATAGCTTCGACCTGCCATTCCACGGTAATGCGCTGCCCACCGGGTAGCGTTCGAAGCTTGAGCGGCATGTAACGAGTAAGCAAATCCAATTGATTAACATTTTGTAAATGAAAATGGGCATAAGACAAATCCTTACCTCCATGATTAGTCAAGGTGATCGCTAATGCGAGTTGAGATTTGCCTGCAAAGCTGTCCACAGCAGACAATACTTTATGCTCAGCCGTAACAATACCTGCCTGCAGCTGTAGACTAAAAACAGCGAATAATAATCCAAGAACAATCCTTATCTTATTGTTTTTCATTTACTTTTTCTCATTATGCCACATTAGTAATAGGTTATATTTTAAGCTATTCACCTTGATTATACTAGGACTTTATCTATAGGAATTCATGAATATTAAGTTTACTTGACATGAAATTATTCATTGCCTAATGTAAAGTTAACTTTACATTGTTTGCAAAATGGAACTAGAAAATAATTTAGCATACTTACGTAAACAGCAAGGGCTGACTCAAGACGCACTGGCGGAAAAAGTAGCCGTCACTCGACAAACCATAATCTCCATTGAGAAAGGGCGCTTCACCCCATCGACCAAACTTGCATTACTCATTGCCCGAGAACTAAACCAACCATTGGAATCGATTTTTTGGCTTAGACCATCAGAGAAGGAGTCACTATCATGAATTTGCATCTTATTATTCGTGTGTTATTTGCTTTGAGTCTTGGCTTGTTTGCCGGATGGTTTAGTAAGCAATGGCAAGTAGGCTTTGTCTTTTTCATATCATCCTTGGTCGTGCTCTTGTTATTAAACAAAAGTGGTCGCTATGTTAAAAATACCAAAGAAGGAACATTGAACCTTGATGAACGTGGTGCATTTATCAAATATCACGCAATCAGTTTTAGTTTTGTTAGTCTGGTATTTTCCCTGGCCGGGATTAACCTTTACTACGGTTTTATGCAACAGGAAACCATTCCACGAACTATTTTAGATGCTGTTTTATTCTTCGCAGTGGCAGTTTATTTTATTAGTGATATGATTATGCGCAAACGTGTTTAATCAGGGAGTGAACATGAAAGCGATACCCGCAGATCTCATTCAAGCCTTAGGCGAGCAACCCACTGCTGCCGATGTATTCCATCAATTACCCCCCAGTCATCAGCAGGAATATATTCAATGGATAAGTGAATCCAAAAAACAAGAAACACGTGAACAACGCATTAAAAAAACTATCGAGATGCTGTTAGAAAAAGCAGAATATCAAGCTTAGTTTTTTATTCGCTTGCTGCATTAATTTAACAGTGAGCATTTGCTAGTCAGCGTTAAGCAATATCCAGACGACAAGAGTGCTAATCCAGTGAGGAATATTACCAATAACTCATATAAGCACTCATAGAGTATTGTGTTGCTTTTACTAGTATTTATTCTTTCATTTGTACCAAAAACCATTGTGATTAATTCGCGAGTAACAGTTTTCCAGCTCATTGGTGTTTAATTAAACAGATTAAATTCCAGGAGAATCTCGTGAAACGTATTTCTATTTTTTCAGTTTTGATTATTAGCTATTTTCTGAGTTTACCCTCATGGGCGCAGAATCGTTATTTTGTCAGCATTGACAACGGTGTCAGCACAGCCGCTTTTTCCACCGGTGAAATCAGCAGTAGTCATGCTCGCTGGTTAATGAGTTTTAATAGTGGCATTTTGTTTGATAACAATCTAAGTACCGAGTTACGCGTGGCCTATTCACCTGTCGCCACACTTGCGGTTGCCGGGGAAAGTGCGCATGCAGCAGACCTGAATTTTATCGCAAGTTTGGGTTATCGTGATCATCTCATTAATCAATGGTCCGTTTTTGCTGGTGTTGAACTTGGTGCTATACGGTCATTTTCGAGTAGTCGTGCCAGTAAAAAAAATCGATGGATCGGTGAGTATGGATTGAATTCAGGCTTTAGTTATCAAATCAACCAGCAACTCAGCACTGGACTACGTTCAGAAGTTTTATTCTATCGTGGCCTGGCATTGCAATTTTCCAATTTTTGGGCTTATCATTTTTAAATAAGTAAAAAACTACCATGACAACTCATAATAGATCTGATCCGCGAATAACGGTAAGCCATCAATTAGCCAGCTCAATTTTTTTGATCGCTTGGCAATCAAATTGAGCTTTTTTGTATCGACCTTTACCGCAACAGCATTCTCTTCTGCTTTTAATTGTAAACGTAACCGTAAATCTTGTGATTGACTTGCTTTTATCGAGAGATCTAAAAATAACTTTTGATCCTGAATTCTCCAGGAATATATGATATTCACACCGTTGATTTCTCGCTTACTTGGATTAGCTACTAATTTATCTAAGGCTGAAACTTTAAATACACCTTGGATTAAATTTGGCTTACGCTCCAAGCGCTCAAGCCCACTCATGGCTTGCTCAGGAATCGAAAGCGCTTCATCCATCATTATTGACGCTGGCGCGCTAGATTCTATTGATCGGGAACTGCTTTTTTCTCTAGTGAACACTTCTCGTTTCTGTTTTGCTGGCACCGATTTTTTCTCAAGCGTGATTTGACTTTTGGTCGTCGCCGGCTCTGACTGACGATGAGGTGTTAATGAACGCTTTTGTGCTTCTTTATCGAAAAATTCCTGCTCAAGTGCAGCGTCTTCTTCTACGATTTCCGTACTCGGCGCAATATCTGGCACAGGTGTGGATAATGGTATTTCGCGTAAATCCATAGGCTCAAAATCCATTTCTTGCGGTGATTGTTGCTGCATCAAAGTTACCAAACCAATACCCAAAACCATCACCGCTGCGGTTGAAAACCACTTATAACGATTCGGTGCAAAATGTTTCTCTTTGTTTTGATGACTCGCTTGTTGTGCATGTTGAAGTATTAAATGATCAAGCGCTGGCGGCGGTGACTCTTGGCTTTGTTGTTGATATTGCTTAAGCAGCGCATCCGCTGATTGATCCACAGATTCATCCCATGAGACCCGATCTTTATTTCGCGTCATGATCACCCACCTCTAGCTGCTTACGCAAACTTCGAATAGCATAACGATAACGGCTTTTACATGCTTCCACATCTGCATCTGTTAGCGCTGAAATCTCAGCAAGTGATAATCCGACTTCATTCTTTAATAAAAACACTTCTTTTTGCTCATGGGGTAATTGAAAAACCGCTTGCAGTATTTGTTGCTGAGTATGATCGGCTTGCAAAATCGCAACAGGGTCATCGGCATCAACAGGGTCTGCCTGAATTGCCATGTCGACTAACACGCCCTCATCACTAACTAATTGAATTTTTTTACGACGAAAATAATCGGTGATGCGATTACGGGCGATAGTGAATAAATAGGTTTTAAAAGATGCAGAGGGTTTATAACGTTGTCGCGCATCTATGAGTCTTAACCAGACATCCTGATACACCTCTTCTGCGCTCGCAGGTGGATAGACAAAACGCAGCACATAACGATAAAGAATATTTTTATAGCGCTCATATAACATTTTAAACGCCTCCATATCATTCAATTCTGCATAGTGTTGCATTAGTTGTTCATCGGTTTGGGTGCTCAGCACGTCAGCTTCCATTTTATGTGCACAGTTAGTCGGCAAACTCAACTGCTAGAATCATAGTCGAGTTTGCCAAACTTGCCAATTGCCTTCGTCTATTCCTCTAGCTTAGCATCCAAACTTAAATGTTGCTTTTCACCGCTCAACGACGCCGCCAAACCAACCAGGTTAACTAACTCACCTCGATAACCATTTTTATCGCCGCCCTTTGCATTGCTGGCTAAATCCTTAATATCCGCAAAACTGTAGTCGCCAAGGTATTGACCACCACGAAGTTTTTGAGCGAAAGCCGCAACACTGGCGGAAAAACGAAAACGTTCAGAGCCATTCTCAGCATGCGATTGAATTTGATTTTGCTGCAATACATGAGTCAACAACACGCTTTTATCAGCATCCGGTTTTTTATAACGAAGTTTAATAAAGCCAATTTCCGCTTTGCGATCGGTTTGCACGACTTGTTCACCATAACGCAGCTCATCAATCAATAATGATTGGCTTCCAACAAACGATATTTCATACAAGGCCGTAACTGTATGGCCGGCACCGATTTCTCCAGCATCCACCTTGTCATTGTTAAAATCCTCACGTTTCAGCTTACGATTAACATAACCAATTAAACGATATTCACGCACCACTTTAGGATTAAATTCAATTTGAATTTTCACATCTTTGGCAATCGTGAACAGCGACGACGACATTTCGTCAACCAAGATTTTTTGTGCCTCCTGCAAACTAGAAATATAACTGTATTGCCCATTGCCACGATTCGCCAATTGCTCAGCTAAATGATCGTTTAAATTACCACGACCAAAACCAAATGTGGATAAGGAAACACCCTGTTTACGTTTTTGCTCAATCATATTCATTAACGCATCAAAATTCACTGTACCGACATTAAAATCACCATCAGTGCACAATAATATTCGGTTAATACCATGGTTGATAAACGCTTGTTGGGCTGTGCGATACGCAAGCTCAATACCAGCAGCGCCATTGGTTGAACCACCAGCCGTCAGTCGATCTAGCGCATTCAATATTTCATTTTTATTTGCGCCCGATGTCGGCTGTAGCACGACACCCGATGCACCTGCATAGACTACAATACTAATTTTGTCTTGTTTGCGTAGTTGCTTGACTAACAATTTCAACGATGATTTTAACAAACTTAATTTATCTGCACTGCGCATGGAACCCGACACATCAATAAGAAAAACCAAATTCGCGGCTGGCAACACCTCATGTTTTTCCTCGTATCCTTTTAGCCCTATATGCAACAAATGCGAATGACGATTCCAAGGTGTAGGCGCAATTTCCGTAGTAATGGAAAAGGGTTGTTGCTGTCGATCCGGCACCGGGTAGTCATAATCAAAATAATTAATAAATTCTTCAATTCGAACCGCATCTGCGCGTGGCAACTGACCTTCATTTAAAATTCGACGAACATTGGTATAAGCCGCCGTGTCCACATCAACCGAAAATGTTGAGACCGGATGCTCCGAGGCTAAACGCAAAGGATTATCTACAAAATGTGCATAATTTTCACGATCAAGGTTTTGTTGCGCTTGGCGGATACCACTCAGCACCGAATGCTGCTGATGCGAATAGTGTTGCTGTTGTATGTGGCGATGATGCGGCGCATAACTTTCCTGTTTTAATTTCTCGCGCGGCAACGCTGGCGCAATATCAGGCATGGACAAGACTTCCATATCCACCACTTGATCCCGTTCAGACCTTATGTGTTCTTCTACTAGCTTATGTTGTTTCGATTCATCGCTGAGCGCTTGCTTCGAGGTTTGTTGGCGCTTTTCAACTTTCTCAGATAGCACTTGCTCTGCCGATCTAATTGCATGCGAATCACTAGACTCATTCTCACTAATGCTTTTTTGTGCATTTGAACAAGCACTTAACAATAGAATCAGGGCTAAGCCCAACAGTGGTTTGTTGTTTTTCATGATTTTTCTCCTGCGTTTAAATTCAACTATCAGGGGTAAACGCAGGAGTATTGAAAAAGGGTTAACTATTAAAAAATAAATTTATTATAATCGTTCTTAATCTTTATTCATGACTTGTGTGTATAACCAATCACGCACAGCTAAACCGGTGCCAAGATCCCAAGGCTTGAGATCTTGCTTGTTAATCAATTTGTAATCATCTAACTCATGATTTAAGCTTATCTCACCATGATCACAGTTTACATGATAGGCAAGCAACAATTGGTTCTTTTGCTCACTAGCATAATGACCAATAAATGACTGAATACTTGCTGTCAATCCTAATTCTTCTTCAACTTCGCGTAACACAGCTTGGTCAGGATGTTCGTATTGCTCTAAATAGCCCGTAATCAACCCATAAATGCCTGCAGGCCATAGTTTGTTGTGGGCTAATACAATTTGCGCTTGATACTCGACAATTGCTGCAACGACGGGTACTGGATTTCGCCACAATACAAAATCACATTCACTTTGAGTGCAAACTCGTCGTGGAAAGCCATCAATTTCTTGTTCTTTAAGTTCAGCCCCACAACTCATACAAAACTTTTCCATTAAATAATACCCTTATCAATTTATCTCTCGTTGCAATATAACGTGTGAATATTTTGCTTTTTGAAAATTCTTTGACTATAAGAATAAGATTACAACATTGTTTATATAAAAAGGAAACTAGGATGAAAGCTATTTATGGACTACAGCTTATTTTTTTAATCGTGTGCACACTCTTGTTTCAATCCGTTTTTGCCAATGATAGTCAGAATTTTGAAAAAACGATTGCAAGCATTATGTTAAACATTAATCACAGCCCTTCAAACAAGGACATTGAAACACTCAACAACATTATTACCAGTAAGAGCCCTAGCAAGAACATCAAAACGATTATCGGTGCACTCATTAAAATGAATCACAAGGTATCAAACAGCGATCGTCAGCAGCTATTAGCGATTTCCAATGACAAGACTACACCTCCCCACGAAAAAACCCTGGCCAGCGTTTTAGCCGGTCTTAACCACCAACCCAGTTCCGCCGCTAAATCAATACTCAACGATATGATGCATTAATGCCGCGCGCTGTTGCTCTGTAATTGTTGACTATACGGAGCAGCAGTTGCGCATATCGTTGCACTTGTACGCCTCAGTTTTATTCTTAAGCCCAAACCTGCTCAAAAATCTAGCGTTTGCACTCAAGCTTATTGACAAGCCTGCCGTTAAACTCTATACATACATTCATGTATGTTTAAATAATAGGATACAGAATGCCTCGACGTACCCAAGAAGACACGGCCAAAACCCGCCAGTGCATACTCGACAAAGCACTAGAAATCTTTTTAAAACAAGGATATAGCCTCACTCGCCTGGAAGATATAGCAAACGCCGCCCATGTCACCCGCGGTGCGATTTATTGGCACTTCAAGTCTGGAAAAGTAGCCATTTATGAAACCTTGATCAACGAAAGTGGACAAGACTTGGAGGATCTACTGCATCGAATAATGAATACTTCACAAACTGGAGCAACAAAACTCAAGCAATTCATGTTGGGCTGGGCGGATTTATTAGTGTCACAGCCCGTTTATCGTCAAGTGACTGAACTCATTTTATTTAAAACCGAAGTCATACCCGAACTCGAACAAGGCGTGCAGCAAAAACGCGAGAGCATGCTTCAGTTTCAGCAATTACTCAGCCGCTGGTTAAGCGATGAATACCAACCCAAACAAGCTGATGAACTCGCAAGCATCGTGCTCGCCAGTTGTTGGGGTTTGATTGAATATTGGCTTTTAATGCACCAAAACTTTCCCCTGAGTGAGCGCACCTCACTTTTACTCAATCGTCTGATCTCAAAAGGAGACTAATATGAAAGCAGAAAAGTTTAAACTTGTTGTCACCGGCGAATACAATGGTCGCCCCTATAAATATGAAGAAGAAGTCCCAGCCAACGACTATCAAGTCACCGGTTGGAAACTCAAACTCATGCCTAAATTCAAACAGGACATGATTGAACAATTGAATCAGGCCCAAGTCGGTGATTATTTTAAATGGGATGACGGTGGTTGTATTACCGAGATTCAAGCCATCTAGTTTGTGCATTTATTTTCAATCATGACTTGACAGGCATAATAACAAACCATAGGATTGAAACATGATGAATACTAACGCAACAAAAACTATTGTGATGCACAAACCGCTAGGATGGCTAATTAAGCCCACACACGGTTTTTGATAGTATTTTATTTTTAAAAAAAAGCCGTGGAACTCAAACTCCGCGGCTTTTTTTTGCGTTCTGAGTTCCCGGCAGGCTAAACCCAAAAGAGGATAAACTCATGATCGCGACAATAAAAAACATTCGATCCAATAACACATGGTTCGGTATTGCCTGTGTGTTGCTCGCCACTATAGGTTTATCCTTTAAAGCGATTTTTATAAAACTAGCCTATGCTGCCGATCCCAGGATAGACGCGATTAGTGTCTTAAATATTCGTATGATATTGGCTTTACCATTTTTCGCTTTAATGTTGTTTTTCAGTCGACAAACGAATGCAACAAATACTTTAAACCGTCAATCGTTTATGGCATTTTTGTTATTGGGTGGCGTCGGTTTTTATGCCTCCGCTTTTTTGGACTATAGTGCTTTGTTTTATATTCCTGCTAATTTGGAACGTTTGATTTTATTTTTGTATCCTACATTCGTGGTCATCATCAGTTTCTTTACCCATCGCAGCAGTGTCAATCGTTATACGATTATCGCCGTTGTTGTTAGTTATGTCGGTATAATGGTGGTATTTTTCGATCAGGCGGCCGTGTTCACACAACAAAGCTATACCGGCATTAGCTTGGTTTTTGCTGCCGCGATTGTTTTTGCAATTTACACGGTAGCAAGTGTTCCCTACATTATACGCTTTGGCTCAATCCGTTTTACTAGTTACGCCATGTTTGCCGCTAGCTTGGCTATTTTTCTTCATGGTTTTGCTGCTCATGGATTTCAAGTGTTTTATCAAGATTTGAAAATCTATAGTTTAATTTTACCCATGGCAATCTTCTCAACGGTTTTGCCGATGTTTTTAATGGCGGAAGGCGTTAAACGAATCGGTGCTGCCAGCTCTTCAATTATTAGCACCAGCGGTCCAGTCATTACTATTTTCTTCGCTTATGTCTTATTGAATGAGAGCTTTGGATTGATTCAGCTTATTGGTGGTATGTTAGTGATCTTAGGTGTGTTTTTTGTCGCAAGAAAAAAATAAATAAAAGCACCGGGAGCAATCCCGGTGCAGCTGTCAAAATTATTTCAAATGCTCACGCACAAATATCTCCGCTCGACGCATAGCATCTTTAGCCGCCAAATCATCTGCAAACATTCGCACATTGGATGGACGAAAATCAAAGCCGCGACCCACACCTGGATACACAATAAATTTTGGTTTGCGGCCTTTTTCTTCTAGGGTTTTTATTCCTTCAGAGATCGAGCGCACCCGTTGATATTGATCATGTTCACCGATAAACACCATAACGGGTACTTTCAAATCATTAATTTCGTTTGCATAACGATACACTTGCATCGGCTCAGGTGCATTGGGGTCTTGCCAATGTGGGTAATAAGAAATATAACAGGCAACATTTTTTTCTTGGGCCTTATGTTTGGTCAAGGCTTTCAAGGTCATGTAGCCACCACGCGTATGCGATATGGCGCAGGCTTTTTTACCTTTCACATCTTTAAGTTTTAATAAAACTTCAAATCCTTTGGCGACATCGCCTTCAACCTCGTAGTCATGTTCCATAGGGTATTTTTCAATAAAGCGGGCTGACCAGACATCAGGTGCCAACACAATAAAACCACGTGCTGCAATGCGTCGAGGTATTTTCAGGGTTAAATCATCTAGACCACGGCGTCCATGCTGAAATAATACGGCAAGATATTTTCCCGGTTTCTTCGGTCGAAACACGTAGGCTGGTACATCGGTGTCACCGTTATTATAAGTAATTTCTTCCATGATCACGTCGTGATTCTCCAGACCATCAATAAAACCTTTATCCCACCAAGCATCGTCCCACCACCATTTTTGTTTGTCTTGGGGATACTCGATCGTAACCCAGGGTTCGTGGCTGGCCATGGTAACAAAACTTAAACTACACAAAAAAAGTATTGCTAAAAACTGTTTCATTTTCTCATCCCGTGAAATCATCTAGTAAAAGAATATCTGCCTATTCGGCAAGAACTTAAGCTTAATAAAGGAACGAATGTTTATCCAACAAAAAAGGTGACGCAACGTCACCTTTTTTGTTACAACGAACACAAATTTTATCTGCCGCGCAACCAAATTTCCACCATTACTCCATCTCGATCATGGTAAGCATTCAACGGATTACCGACATTCGCGTCTCGATACTTCACCGGGGCATAGTTATGAGTCCATAAACCATTTTGAGCGCTCGATCCACAGCTTACGTTGGTATCGGGAATGATTTGACCAGTCTTTGAAATATCAGTGGCTAGCCATAAAATCAAATCCGTATTCTCTGCAAAAAAAATAATTGAGTATGATTATTACAATTGGCCAAGCTATTTGCCTCACTACTTGAATGGGACTCTGGGCGCTCCCAAGGATCTGGATTATCCGGATTCTGACAACTTTGACAATCTTGTTCACACAAGAAACTAAATATCTGTCCATGATTAAAATACCAACTCGCGTCTCCGACAATCATATACCACACGCTATCAGGATGGGTGTTGCTAATGCGCAACATATTGTATGCGAGTCCATCATCCAAGTGGGTAGGCGATGGATCAATAGCAGCCTTGATTAAAAGCTCGGTAGTATTCGTCAACAAGCCACGATGTATATGGCAACAGGAGTCGCAAAAACGACGCTCAACCGTTTCACAAGTTTTGACGTCACTGCCTTTCACTTTTGCATCTGAATACAAACGCATTGGAGCGTGCAGCTCCATCAGGGTCTAACCAAAACTTACCACTGCTAGCTGCTGGTGTGTTTTCTTTAATGAACTGACAAGAAGGTGCCGCATTCAGTTTCGATAAACCATCAGGAACGGCACTCAACATTTGGCTTAGTTGGCTGTAATTATCATCAATTGCTGCTTTTAATGATTGAAAATTCTCATTAACAGCAGCAGCACTGGCGGTATTACCTGCTTGGATATCGTATGGAATCGTTGCTTCTGAAGCCAAAAGATGTGCACTGAAAAGTAGCGTGAATACAAACGATCAATACTTATGCACTAGTTACCTCCAAATCCCTATGATGGAGTGTAGAAAATTTAAGTTTTAGTGGAATAGAAAAGCAGAGTGAAATCTGTATAGGTAGTGACTACAAGTAAGTAGAAAGCACTAGATGCGCCTATGGAGCATTGTGATTTATTCAGAAGGTTTAGGGTGAATCACACGCTGCTCGTAATGCCAAGTGGTGTGATAAAAATCCGCAATGGATTTTTTTACTATATGCGAACGAAAGGCTTCATCGATGCGCAACCATTTCGCGCGTAATTCTTTGTTCAAACCCACCTCAGCCAAGGTCTCGTCAAGTATCGCCTGACGTAAATCAAATAACTCATCGGTAATATAAAGCGCACGATGGGAAGACTTTGGAGGTTTTCCCATATAGGTTTTTGGGCCGCCAAATTTTTCCGCCATGAATGATGTTTGCCGACCTTCTATTGCTGTTTGATCATGCCCTTCAAAAAACAAACCGAGCCAAGGGTGCGCATAAATTTTATCATAAAATTCTTTATGGACTTTTTCCAAAGTAGCTAAGCCACCCACTTGTTCAAACAAACTATTTTTTTTCATAAAGCGCTCCAAAAAACTAAGGCGACGGATCACGACCATTAAAGCCGAATAGCAAACTAAGTCTTCCCCCATGTCTAGTGACAACATATGCAAGATTAATGGGAATATTCATATCTCCCAAACGCGATGTATGTCCGACAGAAAATACAATGCCCGTAGATGCCAAACTGATACTTGGACCCACCGCAAATTCAAATCCATTGCGCAAACGTAATCCTGTTACCCAAGACACGCTGGGCACAACAACCCCTTGCTCAAATCCGCCCAGCAATGGAATAACCGCAGTTACACCGGCAGGGCCTGCTTGCGTTGTGAAAAAACGTCGTTCGAATTGCCAACCAAACTGAGTGATATAGGGATTAAGATGGATATCGATTTTTTGCAATTGTTGTTGCGAATACGCATCAACACGAGTGATGCCCATGCGTGGACCGGATAATTGATCAGCCAGCAAAGAAAAACTGGAGAAGAACAAGAAGAAAAACAGCAGCCCTAGTTTAGACATTTTCTAACTCTATTTTTATTTTAGTCGCCTATTCTACCACGAAAACAGAGTCCTTCACTAACTAAGTTTGCAAACACAAACAACACTAGTTTCAAAACAATTCTAAACTGCCGTCAACAATAAAGGTTCACCTTGAGTAATCACCATAGTGTGTTCATATTGCGCCGACAAATTTCCTTTGGGAGCAATCAAAGTCCAACCATCTTTCGCTTCGCTGACTGATCGACTTTTGGTTGATAAAAACGGTTCAATGGTAATGACTAAACCTTCATGCAGCACCCGCTTGTCGTGCGGATTATAGTAACCAGGAATCTCTTTTGGCTCCTCGTGAATAAAACGCCCCACACCATGACTACACAAATTACGAATAATGCGATAACCTTTTTCCTTGGCTACGCGTTGAATTGCCTTGCCAATATGATTGATCGGCGCACCGGCTTTTGCCGTTTTAATTGCCTGACTTAATGCGAGGCGAGTCGCATCACATAATGATTGTTTAATTGGGTCACCAGGCGTAATCACAGCAGAACCACCGGTATCTGCCCAGTAACCATTTAACTCTGCTGACACATCAATATTAATCATATCACCGGCTTGAATAATACGATCACCAGGAACGCCGTGCGCCGCTTCTTCGTTTAGGCTAATACAGGTAAAACCCGGAAATCCATACGCTAACTGTGGCGCCGATCGTGCACCGGCCTGCTTAAGCAATTCTCCGCCGTATAAATCCAATTCTCGTGTCGTCATCCCAGGTTCAACATAGTCCAGCATTTTTTTCAAGGTCTGTCCTACAATCTGACCTATGACTTTTAAATGTTGTAAATCGTCATCATTTTCTATTGTCATTGGCTTACCACTCTGACTTTAATTAAAAAAATAGATCTGATTTATTACTTGTTATTTTTTGCAATAAATCGATCTAAAGCATTAGCAAATTGCTGTTGGTCTCGCGGATGAAAAGCCGCAGGACCGCCGGTTTGAATGCCACTGGAGCGCAAGTTATCCATGAAATCACGCATATTCAAACGCTGACGAATATTCGTTTCATCATAAAACTCACCACGCGGATTTAATGCAAATGCTTTCATGGCAATGGCCTCTGCTGCCAGCGGAATATCTTGGGTCACAACCAAATCCCCTGGCTCAAGCAACTTCACAATTTCATTATCAGCCACATCAAAACCGGCAGCGACGCGTTTAGTTTTAAGGAACGGCGAAGCGGGTACGGTTAACGACTGATTAGCGACAAACGTAGTCACAATCTCGGCCCGCTTCGCTGCACGAAATAAAATTTCCTTAATGACTTTTGGACAAGCGTCCGCATCAACCCATATATTCATCAAACTCAAACTAACGCCAGCGACGTGGACCGCGTTTTTGCCGTTGTTGTGTGCGAGTTTCGCTTTCTGTGTTTAATTCTTTCACCGTTTCTTGCAACACCTGCTTCGGATCGCTGCCTTCTTTTTCTGCTTTCAAAAAACGCTCGATGACTTCATTCATTTGGGTTTCACGTTCTTTATCCACGCCATCGGCTTTCGCCACCGAGTCACCTACCAATTTATCCGGCTCATCAGTCTCGGTTTCCAATTTACGAAACTCTTTTTTGGTTTCAACAAGCGCGCGCACGGCTTCTAATTGTGATTGCTTAAATTGGAAATCATGACTTTTAAGCTGCATGCGTCCGCCAAAATAAAATGTGATAATGACACTCAACAAGCCCCAATATCCATTCGGGATAGAACTAAGCGCTAAAGTAATTTGCGCAAAATGGGTTGGATTAATGTATGCAAGTATAAAAATGAAAACAACAATCGAAACAATAAATGGCCGCACTAAACGATTAAATCCATCGGCGAAGGAGTCGATCCAATTACGATTTTCTTTTTGGTTAAATTCCGCTTGATAGGCGCGAAGCAAAGCCATTTGTTCATCGGCGGAGCGCTGCGCATCTTTTTCTTTATTTGAGGTAAACACGCCGGCCACTGTTTCCACTGCGGCGGTACCGGCTTTGATGGCGCTGGTTACAGGATTAATATCAATTCCCATTTTCGCATCTCCCTATGCAACATTAGGCAAGAATTTTCTTGCACGATTGGTCCAACCCTTAAGAAAAGCAATTTGGCTACTGTCATTGGTTACAATATTTATGTAAAACATTTGCCGTTCTTCAACCAAAGCCACTAACATCCATTCACCAAGACGTTCATAACATGCTTCGGCTACCATTTTAGTTTTGGGCCCCATAAGACCGTCGGCGACAATCGGCCCTAAACCGGCGTCATTACATACTTCTTGCACAAATTTTATTGCTCGTCGTGGCCCGTGATTCACCGCGCAGTCAAAAACAAAGGGCTGTATCGCGGTAGGAAGTTTGTCGATTCTAGGTGCACGATAATATTTTAATTCGTAAATATCCCGTGCGGTTTCGATATCCATAGCTTTGACTTCTTCCGCTGTCACCGCCCGCCCTAAAAATCGCGATAAGGTGGCTTGAGTGATCCCATAATTTGTCGGGCCGCCACGATCAAAAGGATGGTTCACATAACCACCTTCAACTTGCAGAACATCATCAATCAGTTTATCTACTTCAACCGTCATTGTCCTAACCTCGCTCATCCGCAATCAACCCGGAGGTGATCTGTATGGTTTGAAAATGTAGTGGCAAATATGGAAGTCTAAGAAATTAATGCAGCCACTCCCTGGAAACTAAAATCATAGTTGCATTCAATAGTCTGCTAGGCGGGTTTATTGATACAGAATTTTTTCACAGCACCTCATGGTAAAGACTACTGCAAGCAACAAAACCTACAAATACCACGGATGTACTAATTTATCAAGAAAACAAAAGCTTAAAAACCTTACCTGGCTTTGTATAGCATCCAAACATTCGTTATTATATGAATATTTCTGCGGTTTAGCCGCACTATTTTTGGCATTTTTTTTGCCGTAAGACTTTTTCAGTTAAGTAATCTGAGTTAGAATTCAGCCCCATGAATACATTAGAAGCATTGATCCACAATAATCGTCAATGGGCCAAATCCATTGAGGAAAACCACCCTGGTTTTTTTAATAAACTGGTGCAACAACAAAATCCCGATTATTTATGGATCGGTTGCTCCGATAGCCGAGTACCCGCCAATGAAATTGTCGGATTGTTGCCCGGTGAACTATTTGTTCACCGTAATGTGGCAAATGTGGTAGTCAATACGGACTTAAACTGCTTGTCGGTTTTACAATATGCGGTTGAAGTTTTGCAAGTAGAACATATTATCGTCTGCGGCCACTATGGCTGTGGTGGCGTCAAATCCGCCTTATCTAATCAAAAAAATGGCCTTATTGATAATTGGCTACGCAATATTAAAGACGTTTACAATCAATACGAAGTGCAATTCAAGGCCATCAAAGACGAGCAACAACGAATTGACTTATTATGTGAACTCAATGTCATGGAACAAGTCGCTAATGTTTGTCACACGACAATAGTGCAGGATGCTTGGGATCGTGGCCAAAATTTGGATGTGCATGGTTGGATATATAGCATTCAAAATGGTTTGATCAAAGACTTAGATGTTAGCGTAAACAACAAAGACGGTTTACCTGCGATTTATCGTACCGCACAAAGCCATTCAGATAACTAAATAATGCCAATCAAGTTCCGAGACCGTGCAGCTGTCGCACAGAGGTTTCTTATTTCAATTAAATTTAGGAAACTCATTGCCCTGCTTTAAAAAATAACTGACTAATTTACCAGTGCTTGGATCAAAGCTGGTATTTTGCGAACCTGACCATTGTAAGTTCTGCTCAGCCTGCGTCAATAACAATCCAGGATCGGCATCCACGGCAGCACTCGCTGTTAATTTACATAAGGTTGTTGCACATTCAATACTTTCAACGGCTACAGAATTGATTTCAGAAAAAGCCTTTTCAATGGTTGCTACACTTTCTTCACTCCATTGCGGGTCAATCGCTTCTGTTAAATATGCCTGCTCCAATAACGCATTATATTCTGCTTGGGAAATTGCTTGAACTTGTGACGATTGTTGCTGTGATGTTTGTTGCACGTCTGATATATCGCTATGCTGCATCAGCTTAACTAAATACGCCAGTTGCCCTTCCAGTGATTTCATTTGGTTGCGCAATTGCTCAATTGTAACCGATTGCTCATCAATTCTTGTTTGAACTTGCGCATTAATTTCCTCGCTTAAGTCAACTTGCACTTGGTTTGCTACTTCACGACTACTGCTTAGTGCTACTTCAGATTGATTTATTTGAAAGTTAAACTGTATAACAAGTACAAATACGATCGCTATCGCAGTCATTAATACTATTGGTTTTAACTTGGTCATTCTAGCTATCCTCTTGACCGAGGTAATCGTAACTCGATCACCTCGGCTCACGGCTAATTACTGATTAATCCGATAGTCAACAATACCACTTGCACCTAAGCTTGGATCACGTGGCGGAATTGAACAGGTTACATAATATTGGGCGATTTGATCATATGAAGCCTGACGCACCCATGAAAAGTTCAACGTGCGAATATGCGTTCCTGCATCAGGATCAGTGGTCGCATCGGAGCGCGTTTGCGAGTGCCAACCACCATGCTCATCAATTGCCAATGCAGTCAGGCTACAAGAAACCCGTCGCAGTGGCGTTCTATCCATTACCCGTACCCACGCACTTTCAATAGCTGCAGTAAGCGCCCAATCGCTAAATTCGTCTTTCGGAACAGGGCAAGTAACATAGGCCCAACGCGTCGTTGAATTATTCAATAAACGTCCTGCGGACTTGATCAACTCATCCGAATAACTCGATGTCGCTGAACATTCTGCACCACCATGATTAACGGGATAAGCTGCGAGCTGCAAGCTAAGTAAAGAACTGAATAAGGCAAGTGTGAATATAATTTTTGATTTCATTGCATTTTCCTTTTTTGGGACGTTAGAAGTTACAATGAAATAGTAGATAAACAGTAATTTTTTATAAGCGAGTTAATTCTATAGAATTAAGGCAATATTCCTCATTCTTATCGATTGACGATTACACACTAGAACTAAAGTTTTACTTTATGTTTTATCTAGAAAAATTATTCACAAGCATAACAAAATGCGCTTAAAGAAAATCTTCGATGACATACTCTTGTAGGTCGTCCATATTAATATCCAACTCATTATGAACTCGATCTTTAATGGAGATTCCGGCATCAACAACGCTTTTTGTATCTGCTGAAACCAAGGGATGCCATTCGGGCAGGTTTTGATTGTCTGCGACCAAGCGATAGGCACAGGTGCTTGGCAGCCAATGAAATTGTGCTACATGCTCGGGCTGCAATACTACACAATGAGGCACGAGCTGATTGCGTGTGAGATATTGGGTACACTGAATTTTTTCAAAATCCAAATATTGACAAGCGACATTGGTGTAATACACGCGCCCATCATCTTCATCTTCTAGTTTATGCAAACAACAACGACCACAACCATCACATAAGGATTCCCATTCTTCACGCGACATGTCTTCAAGTTTTTTTTCCAACCAAAAGGCTTTAGCGGCCACGGGTTACAATTCCTTCTTCAAGTGATACGACAGTTACGGTTGTTTCTGGTTGTAAAGTAATATGTTCAATTTCATATTGTTCATGTAATAGTTGCTGAGTTTCACGCAAAATTGCCGGCCATTGCTGCAAACCATCCATCATTATATGCGCCGATAAAGCAATTTTTCCTGAAGCCAAGGTCCACACATGCAAATCATGCACGGAACGCACATTATCAACATTCGCCATGGCCATGCCAATGTCTTCAAGATTCAAATGTGAAGGCACACCTTCCATGACAATGTTTAATGCCTCACGTAATAAACGCAATGTGGAACCCAGTATCAATATACATATTAGCACTGACAAAATGGGATCAACCATTTGCCAGCCAAAAAAGTGAATCAATAAGCCTGAGAGTAAAGCCGCAACCGATCCGAGCAAATCCCCCATGACGTGTAATAATGCACCCCGAGTGTTCAAATCATCTTCGCCACGCATAAGAATATAAGCCGCGAAAATATTCACGACCATACCAATTCCAGCAACGATCATTACTGTCATGCCTTGCACTTGGTGTGGATTATTCAAGCGTTCTATCGCATGAAAAACTATAGCGCCAACAATGATCAGCATAAAAACGCCATTAAACATGGCGGCCACCACTTCAGCGCGCATCAGGCCATACGAGTGCGTAACCGAGGGTGGTTTTTTCGCTAACCAAGCAGCGAATAAAGCCAATCCTAAGGCAAAAGTGTCGGAAAACATATGACTGGCATCACCCAGCAAAGCGAGTGAATCGGCCCACAAACCACCCGCCACCTCAACAAAGGCAAATAACAAGGTCAAGACTAACGCAAATAACAAGGCTTTATTGCTGCCCCCATGATGATGGTGTCCATGACTATGATGATGTGTGTGTTGCTGCATAAATGTTATTATCACTTATTCCAGAAATAGAAGAAACCTGCAAACTAAACGCCAAATTTTTACAGTTTAAACCCATGACCCACACGCAGGTCAACATAGGAGTATTCGAATGGAAATACTTTTCGCCATTATTACTGTCATCGCTGTCATTGGTTTTGCCTATCGAACGCACTCACAATACAGCCGAAATTTTTATGCGGCTTGTCTAACTGTGATTGCCTTGTTTTATGTTTTTTTTGCATTGTTTGCTGACCAAACTAAAGCATTTTTATGGGAAACACTTTTTGCTTTTTGCTTTATCTTGATTGCTTTATTAGGAAAAAGAATATCAGGCTATTTGGTAGCAATGGGCATCATCACTCATGGAGTGTTTGATATTTTTCATGACCAAATTATTGTTAACTCGGGCATGCCCCAATGGTGGCCGCTTTATTGTGGTATCGTTGATATTGCACTTGGCATTTGGATACTCATTCTTTCACATTTTGCAAACAAACAACAAATGCAAACACGCGCTTCATAATAACTTGAAAATCAAGGTCGCGGCAGATGAGCAGATGCAACCATACAGCCATCAAGATTAAAAAACATAATCCATCTTAAGTCGAAGGCGAACATCTTGGAATTTAGAATCAAATCCAGGCATAAGCTTAAAATAGATCTCATCATCCACTTCTTTATTGTTAAAAACATATTTACTGCAAAAAACCCAACAATTGAGTGCCGTGAAATTAATCAAAACAATATCCCATTGTGGAGCAGTCTGTGTCTTCTGGGATAAATTATACCCAGCAATTGCAGAAAGCATCATTAGGGAAAATAAGTCCGAGGTAAACTTTCGCTCAGAAGAAAAATCAGTAATATCATTTACCGCAACACCAAGCATAACCATAGCAAAAAGCGAGGGGTCTTTTGCTGACCATAAAGACACACCCGCCAATAATGTTTCAGATAAAACAAACAAACCTACCTTGGCATATGGGCTAGGGTACTGATCCTGCGTGATGACATCGTCTTCATAAACATCTGATTGACAGTCTGCGCTCAAATCACATTTCTTCATAATTGCTTGAGCATTTAGGGGTACTAGCAGTAAAAGAACTAGCAACAAATTACTATATTGTTGATAACGAATAATATGCAAAAGATTCTTAAAAGATCTATATTGAAATAGCAATGAAAAAACAAAACTAGAGAGATGACTCCACCTCCAAAAAAAAGCTGAGGTGGAGTATCTGGTAGGTTTATGCCTTTTGTTCTTTAGCATATTCCTCTTCAAAATGCTTAACTCCATCAAGAATGGATTGCGCAGCTGCTGCTGCATTTTCCCAGCCTTCAACTTTCACCCATTTATTTTTTTCCAAATCTTTATAGTGTTCAAAGAAATGTGAAATTTGATTGAGCAATAAATCAGGCATGTCTTCCAAATCTTTCATCGGTCGGAAAGACACACAAAGTTTATCAATGGGCACCGCAAGAATTTTTGTATCTTTGCCCGACTCGTCGGTCATGTTTAACATGCCCACCGGGCGGCAACGAATCACTGAACCGCTAATTAACGGATGTGGAGTCACAACTAATACGTCGACCGGGTCACCATCTTCGGACAATGTATTGGGTACATAACCATAGTTGCATGGATAATACATGGCAGTGTTCATAAAACGGTCAACAAACATAGCACCCGTTTCTTTATCTACTTCATATTTGACAGGGACGCTATGAGCGGGAATCTCGATAATAACGTTCACATCATTCGGTACATCATAACCGGAAGTCACGCGTTCTAAATTCATAATTTTACCTTATTGGTTTGGCCTGGAAAAAACCGCGAATTTTACGCAAGACCCAGTCAAAATGCCAGTTTTAGGCTAAATAATCGTTAAAAAGAACAATTTCAACATAAAATCTTCTAATACTCGCCTATACTATTTTGCGATACCATTAAGCAATTCAAGCAGTAAGCAGTCTTGCAGTATCCAGGAAGTAAGTATTTACCTACCCAAGTAATTTCTGAAAGGGAGATTTAGCATGACGAACACCATGATACCACCGGCACTAGGCGTTTTCGGACTGGTCATCGCCTTTATAATCTACGCCATGGTCAAACGTTATCCAACAGGAGAAGGAAAAGTAAAAGAAATTGGTGATGCCATTCATTTGGGAGCCATGGTATTCATTCGGCGTGAATACACCATGCTCGCTCTGTTCTCTGCAGTACTTGTCGTTTTTCTCTACATTTCTCTAGGCCAAAACACTGCAATTGCATTCATTGTTGGTGCATTCGCTTCTGCAAGCGCCGGTTATATCGGCATGTATACTGCCACAGCGGCTAACATGCGCACTACGACTGCGGCTCATGAGAAAGGTGCAGCTGCAGCATTATCTGTCGCCTTTTTTGGTGGTTCGATTATGGGCCTAACGGTTGCAGCCGTGGGTTTACTTGGCTTAGGTATGTTGTATCTAGTATTTGGTGGCGATCCTCATACGGCACATGTTATTCACGGCTTCGGCATGGGCGCATCCACCGTGGCTTTATTCTCTCGTGTCGGTGGCGGCATTTACACCAAATCCGCCGATGTGGGCGCTGACTTGGTCGGCAAAATCGAAGCAGGTATTCCCGAAGACGACCCACGCAATCCAGGCGTTATTGCTGATAACGTCGGTGATAACGTGGGTGATGTCGCTGGCATGGGTTCCGATATTTTTGAATCGTATTGCGGATCAATTATCGCCTCTATTGCCATCGCCTCCACGATGGCCGCAGCCACAGTAAGCCAGCTAGGTGGGCGTGAAAACTTAATGTTTTTACCGCTTGCACTGGCATCTGCTGGTATTCTCTGCTCCATCGCAGGCATTATCTTAGTCAAAATCTTTTCCGGCAAAGCACCCGAAGTCGCCTTACGCATAGGCACTATGGGCGCAGCTATTATTTTCATTGCGGCATCGTATTTTGTAATTACCATGACTGGAATTAACGCCAAAGTCTGGGGTGCGGTTGTTGTTGGCGCCGCTGGTGGAATTATTATTGGTTTAGTTACCGAATATTACACCGCAGGTAGTCCCGTAAAACATATTGCCAAATCTGGTGAAACCGGTCCTGCTACGGTCATGATCGCAGGGCTCGCTGTCGGCATGCAATCGGTCGCGATTCCATTATTCACTATCGCCGCCATTATCTTAATTTCTACAAACTTGGTCGGTCTTTACGGCGTCGGCATTGCAGCTGTTGGCATGTTAGCCACGGTAGGTATTACCATGGCCATTGATGCTTATGGCCCGGTGGCTGATAACGCCGGTGGTATCGCGGAAATGGCCGGATTGGGCAAAGATACTCGTGATATTACTGACTCTCTAGATGAGTTAGGCAATACTACGGCAGCGATTGGCAAAGGTTTTGCCATCGGTGCGGCGGCATTAGCTGCGCTAGCCATTATGGCAGCCTTTGTTGAGACAGTTTCGGCTAATAAAGATCATTTTAATTTAGAACTCACCAACCCTGTTGTGCTGGCCGGCATGTTTATTGGCGGAATTTTCCCGATGCTGGTGTCGGCATTAACCATGACTGCGGTTGGCGATGCAGCGTTTGAAATGATTAAAGAAATTCGCCGCCAATTTAAAGAAATTCCTGGCTTACTTGAAGGTACAGGCAAACCGGACACGGCACGTTGCGTAGATATTGCGACAACGGCTGCGTTGAAAAAAATGATTTTGCCCGGCGCACTTGCGGTTGCAGCACCACCCGTGGTTGGATTCACCTTGGGCGCAGAAGCCTTAGGCGGCATGTTAGGCGGAGCCTTAGTCGCTGGTGTGTTAATGGCGCTAATGATGGCCAATGCCGGTGGCGCTTGGGACAATGCAAAAAAATATGTCGAAAAAGGTAATCTCGGCGGTAAGGGCAGCGATGTTCATAAAGCCTGCGTGGTTGGCGACACTGTTGGTGATCCTTTTAAAGACACATCAGGTCCTTCCATGAATATTTTAATCAACGTTATGGCAATCGTAAGCTTGGTGATTGCGCCCTTATTGTAGGTCTGTTGCAGTAAAAGCATAGGCAGGGGTGAAACATCACCCCTGTTGCCTTAAACAAATTCACTTGATTTTCCACAATCATCACACAAGTTTCGAGCGATAAGAACGACACCAGAATTCGTGTGCAATAAATGTCTTGATTCTTCATCGCCACATGCCTCTGAAAAACCGGTTAAAAAAATGAACAACCCAAGCTTTCAGATGATCATTGATGCTATGAACATAAAATTCAATAAATCACTCCGCCAAGTGCTAGCTTCATTCATAAAGCAGCTAATGTCACGGGACACTGATACCTTGTTTTTTCACTTATATCTCTAACGCAACCATTCCGGTGCTTCTTCCTCAACCAGCACCGATAGGGTTCGCCACTGTACATTGACATCGGTAAAAACGCCGGCATCATCACCTTTCCTATCCCCTCGAACCGTGAATCGAGTAACGACTTCACCTGAGGGTCGGTTATAGGTTTTTGGGTTTTGGTGATCGTCAATATTGGCCGTTTGTTTGGAGCTCGCTTTTGGATTGACATCCACTATCTTCCAGCCTTTATCGGGGGTAAAAATCGTACCCCAATTGCTCCAACCCGAGGCAGTGGTCCAGTCTGAACGTTCTTCTTTGGCTTTCATATACACTCGGCTTTTCACACTCGTGTCTGAAATATCAAGCACCCCACGCACATCCACACTCATATGTTTTCCAGTGCCCGTATGGAAATCAGCATCACCCGCTGTATTCGGTGGCATGTAATAAGTAGTGCTAGCCGGAATATCAAACCTACGCTGTCTAGGTTGCCAGGAACCAATAACGATCTCAGGCATACCTTTGGCGCTACTTCCCCAAAAACTAACAATTTTGGCGATGTCTTTTTCATAAAGTTCTTTTGCCAAATCTGCCACGTTCAAGGTAATTTGATAATGGGTGGTACGGCCAATTCGAGTTTCGTGTATGGGATAATAATTGCCATCGGTGGTTTGCAGATAAAAATGAATAAGCCTGGCTTTTTCATCAATTGATTTAATAGTCGTTAACTTGGGGTCCACACGTGTTTTTCGCAAAGGTATACTCGCCAAGGCAATATCTTTTTTTAATAACGTTGCATTGCCAGGTCCGCTAACGCTTGCGGCTTCGTGATCCAGATCATACCCATAAAGCGTAATCGTTTCCCAACGCTCAGGTTTAACCCGTAACGCGATTGAATCAGGTACAACCTGGCAGAACGCTGGCGGCAATGGCCTTACCGATTTGCCTAATAGTTTTGCTTTTAAATTCTGTAAATTACCGATGGCACGAGCACCAAGAAAATCGAAATTGCAACGCAACTCGGCACCGGATAATGCGACACTGCGACTTACAAGATTTTGCGCATCAATGCGAATAGTTTCGGAAATCTCACTAGGAAGATTGGTTGCCACTTCCTGAAGCACGTTTCGCCAACGCGTGGAATCGGCCCCTATATCAGCAATACCGTTGTCAATAATGCGGGTAGCGTTTTCAACGCTATTGCCAATTTTATCCAAACCACCCCCAATGCCTTTAATGCCATCAATCAACCCGCAAGCACTAAGCAACAACATAATTAATAGTAAACTTCCAAAGTATTTGTTTTTCATGGAATGCCTCCCTGGCACAATTATTAATAAAAATCATCGATTTAGCATTTCACATGTATACATTATCAAGCGAGCGTAATAGCGACAATAACTCACACGCACTAACACATAAGTTGGGGCATAAACGAAGGTTTGGGGGGGGGCCATTAATACTTATTAATCATCGGGACAGTTCTTGGATACGTGACTCATTTTTAGAACTACAACTCTTGTCTTTTTTAGACAAAAACTAAAACCACTTTGCAAATAACGAAAATTTTTTCACGACACTATTTCTTTTTTGTCACTCTTTAGCTACACTAATATTCAGTAATAAAAATAACGGATAACCAAATAACAAAACGGAGTTTCTATGAGCGAAAATAATACTGACACATCCAAACGTGACTTTTTAAAGAAATCGATTTATATAGCCCCAGCAATCGTTACTTTGAATGTATTGGCTAGTACTGCGGCAATTGGCTCAACCTTGACGGAAATGCCATACCCCATCCGTCCAATAAGACCGATTAAACCAATCCGGCCAATTAGACCCATTCGCCCCATTGTACGCCCCATCATACGTCCTAGACCTCGTCCTTAGGTGATGGCTTCAGGCTGCATAAGCGATAGAAGTATTTAACTTACAAGTCACTTGTGAAAAAAAGCAAAGAGCTATAGCTGTTTTGTAGCTCTTTGATTGCCATGAATAATTACTTGAAATATCCATCTGAAGTTGCACCGTACCGAGCAAACCATTCATTTTGCACCAATATCAATTGATCAACCACGTTGATCTATGGAACGACTGTAAAAATTTGATTAAGCTTCTCGTCAACAAACATAAAAACGACGAGTAATTAAATGGTCACACAAACTATTCGGCAAATTATCCATGAGGCCAAGCCCAGTCGCATGACATACTGACGCAACACTTACAACAAATCCTTGTACGATCAAGCACAATTCTTTACCCCCCCCTTACAACAAGCTGTGGATTTGGTTTCGACCTATATTAATCAAATACTCATTGTGCTGGACCGAGCACAACAACACCCGCATGGTGCCGGTGAATCAGAAACGATAGCACCACTCATACAAATAGCGGCTAATTATTTTATCGAACCTATGGACTATATTCCTGACCGTATAGGCATCTATGGCTTACTTGATGACGCCTACTTGTGTTTACGTATGTTAGAAGCCATTGATCATGTTTACGTACGGCAGTGCGGATCTCATTTATTGCCGATGAACCTAGCCCCCATGAATCAATCTATTTCTTTCTTTTTCGGTTCAACTTTACGTACCCAGCTCGACACAGAAATCAAACATGCCGTCGAACAACGCGCCTTTGAAGAACAATCAATGCAATCCTTAGCACAAAAGCAATATAACACTCGGAATACTAGCAACGCTACCAGCGCTAGTGGATGGTTCGAAGACAAATTGGATCGTTTTTTGTTTGATTACGGAATGGTTAATTAACATGTCTTTACTGATAGACAGTGTTGGGTATTGATGCCTGGCCAAGCAATGTAAAATTCCTGTTGCCAGCTTTAAAAAGGAAAGCAATAATAGCTTGACCGTTAATAGTTAGACCAACAACATGATGTTCAAACGAATTGCATTAATAGTTTTTTTCCATCCTCTACTGGGCTGGGCTGATGAAGCTTTTTCTGAACAAAACAAAGTTGGCTATTACCAGGTACAACAGGCCTATCTCAACACCAACCACTGCAATGTCACAGGCAACGCGGTTAGTTATGCCAGTAAATTCTTAAGAATATCGCCCAGCAACAAAATACCCACACAGTTAGTCGTTTCCACTTGTGATGGCGACGATTTAGACTTTTTAAATTGTGGCGGCGGTCGGCGTAGCACCCACTTAAATCAGGAAACTAAAAATAGCATCGAAGGCTACTACTTTCGCGCAACTTCCAGTGTTTCAAAAAAAGGAACACCTCAATGCTTATTCACTGCATTACGACGCCGAGTCCGTTTTGGCAAAGCTGAAACGCTACAGTATGAGCGCACCGATTGGTCTATTCTGATCAGCGACTATAAATACGAATGCACTCGCGAAAACGCCCAAATTTTTTATGAATCACAGTCTTTGGATTGCTCGACCCATATTGTGATTGATGCCATCAAAGTGAAGGAACTTGAGCGGTAGAAATTAATAAGGAATATCAATGAAAGTTTATGGCGATATACAATCCGGCAATTGTTACAAAATAAAATTACTCATGTCATTCTTGAATATTCAGCACGAATGGATAGCAATGGATATTTTACAGGGTGACACTGAAAAAGTTAGTTTCTTAGTGAAAAACCCCAATGGAAAAATTCCCTTACTTGAACTTGACGATGGCACATGCTTAAGCGAGTCCAATGCTATTTTAAATTATTTAGCACATAACACTATATTTAGCAGTTCAAATGCTTTTGAACATTCACAAATTCTCCAATGGCAATTCTTCGAACAATACAGTCACGAACCTTATATTGCTGTGGCACGTTTTATTGAAAAATATTTAGGGCTTCCCGCAGACCGGCACGAGGAATATCTAGCCAAACAAAGTGGTGGCCATAAGGCCTTAACTGTCATGGAACAACATTTATCTAGCAATCAATTTTTTGTCGGCGAACGACTCACAATTGCGGACATCAGCTTATATGCATACACCCATGTGGCTGGAGAAGGAGGATTTGATTTATCCCAATACCCGGCAACCAATCGTTGGTTGGATCGAATTGCATCTACACCCGCTTATGTTTCAATGAATGCAATGACAATTTAGCTAGCTCCACGCAATAAAATGACAACGCTAATGTTCTTTTATAGCTTGTTGTTAAACTTTTGAAAGCCAAAAAACAGCTACACAAGGCTCTCGATATTAGTACGCAAATTTGAATGCATATTTGAGAAAAGTGGAATTTTTAATATAAGGCGCAAAACAAACAAGTCAGGCGCATGCATCCTGTCCACAGCGCGAGGGGCTGCCTGGAAGAAGTGGTGTTGCGAAATACTCAGGAAACAGAGGTTCTATGAAACACCCAACATCAACTTAGCGACCATGTTAAATAATATCAAAATTGCTGACTATGTTGACCAAGCTTCGCATTCTATAATTATTTTTCCAATTTACAGTAACTTAGCCCAATCTTACTTTGTGTAACTTGAGGTTAGCCCAGCGTAAACACGCTCGACTTGTTGGTGACGATTGATTCAAATTACTATAAAATGTGTCCGCCTTCATCGCATGTAGTAATAACAATAGCTGAAAACAATGCAAGAAAAGAATAAAGGTTTGCTCGGGAAATTGTCATTCCCCAACTCCCAAGTAGTTGCAGATCAACAACATCACGCCAAAATCAACGCTGAACAAATTCGCACGCTTTATCAGCAAGCACTGTCCGGCGGAATCGCTCATGTCGTCGTCGTCATTGGTGTAGCCATATTTTTTTGGGGCCATTCCAATCGAATTCAGTTTTACACACTGATTGGCGGCCTGTTAATTACGGCTTTTGCACTCTATGTTTTAGCGCGCCAATTTAAAAAGTGCAAACCCGATGACAGTGAGCTACCTAAGTGGGGACAATATTATTTTGTTTTAAATTTACTATCAGCGCTTTTCTGGGGCGCCAGTTTTTTCTTGTTTTTTGACACCAGCCAACCACTGCTTATTTATTTCAGTATTTTTTTAGTTACCGTAATGAACTTGTCGTCAATTTCCGTGTTGGGCACCCACCTACCCTGTTATTACAGCTTAACTATTTGCGTAAGTGCCGCGCTAAGCCTACGTTTAATTGGCACAGCCGATAGTTTTTATATTTTGCTGGGCTTTCTTGTGCCAATGCAGTGGTTAATCAGCCAAAGTTATGCGCGCAATATGAATCGCACCTGGGCTGAAACCTTTAGTTTACGTTTTCAAAACACTCAATTGGTTAATCGTTTACAACAAGAAATTGAAAATGCCGACCAGGCTCGTAAAGAAGCTGAACTGGCAAATATCGCCAAGTCAAAATTTTTAGCCGCGGCGAGTCATGACTTACGTCAACCTTTGCACGCACTTGGATTATTCACCGCTGCTTTGGATAGTCGCATTAAAGATGAAGAAACTCGCCCACTAGTCGCCAATATAAAAAATGCATCACAAGCCTTAGAAGGATTGTTTAACGCGCTTTTAGATATCTCAAAATTAGATGCGGGCGTAATCAAACCCAATCCAGCCAATTTTGCATTAGTTAATATGCTGGCACGTTTTGACAAGGAGTTTGATTCCGAAGCAATCCAACAAAAGCTTGATTGGTCATGGCAGTCTGAGCATTTTTTCTGTCATTCAGATCCCATTCTGGTCGAACTCATTCTTCGAAACCTAATCGGCAACGCATTTCGTTATACCAAAAGCGGAAAAGTATGGGTTAAAGCCCGTGAAGTTAACGAACAAATAGAAATTGAAGTTGGCGACACCGGCCCAGGTATCCCGGCAGATAAACAAAAAGAAATTTTTGAAGAGTTTCGTCAATTACAGAACCCAGAGCGTGATCGTTCAAAAGGTTTGGGGCTTGGGCTTGCAATAGTCGATCGCCTTTGTCATTTGCTTGATATCGAACTGAAGCTCGAGTCGGAACTTGGACACGGTACCCTAATTCGTTTTAAATTAAACAAAGGGGTTGAAGTCAAAACCAATAGTATTGAGACTAAACAAACCATCAAACACTCGCCTGCACGCCAACACATTATTTTGGTCATTGATGATGAAAAAAATATTCTCGAAAGCACACGCGCTTTACTTGAGCAATGGAACTATCATGTCGTTATCGCTGATAGTGCCGAAGCCGCATTCGAGACACTCAGTAACCAAGCGCTGCGCCCGAATGCCGTGATCGTGGATTACCGATTGCGTGATAATAAAACCGGCTTAGATGCCTTGAGTTTTTTGTTTGATGAAATGGATTTAGACGTACCTGCATTAATCGTGACCGGTGAATCGAATTCGACTACTCTCAAACATGTCAAGTCTTCGGAATTTCCGGTGGCACACAAACCGGTTACCCCTCATCAATTACGCGAGTTTCTCGACACGGTCACATAAACTCTAAGCTTGATCAAATCGATTTAAGCCTGCTGCAACATTTCTATAAATGCGTTTGCGACCGGATGATTCAAATGCATACGATGTCGCACAATCCATAAGGTTCGCCGGGTGTAGAGGTCTTTAATGGGCAACGTGACGAGTTGACCATTATCAATTTCAGATGCGACAGCGAACAATGGTAAAAAGCTTACATGGCGTCCACTGTGCAAAATATCAATTATTGCGGCCGTTGAACCGACCTCCATGCTAATGTTTAAATCCTGAATGCCATGTTGCTCGAGTAGTCTATCCATATGCTCTCGTAGCGCCGCATTTTTTTCACGCAAAACAAAGTTAAGATCAAATAAATCCTGCATACGAAGTTTTTTACGACGCGCTATCGGGTGTTGCGCGCCACACACCATAACAATCTCATCGGTTCGCCATTGTTGCACCAATACATCCGGGTGATCGGGAGCATTTTCCATAACCGCTAAATCGATTTGCCCAACCGCTAAACGTGGCTCGATTATCCGCCCATAAGCCAGACGACTTTCCACTCGATATTGCGGATGAGTATCGGCAAAACGCACCAACCATGCGGGCAGGAAATGCTCGCCTATCGCCATGGTGACCTCAAGACGCAAAGTGCGCTTGCCTTGGTTCAAATCGGCAAGGCTTTTTTGTAAACGCTGATGAAAATTGGTGGTGAGCACGGCAAATTGATAAATCTGCTGACCCACATCAGTCAGCTGCAAACGTCCACTGACCCGTTCCATAATCGGCGTGGCATAAAGTGTTTCAAGCGAACGTAAACGTTTGGTGACCGCCGGTTGGCCTATGTTCAATAGCTTCGCGGCTTCACTCACGCCACCACGCTCAACTACTGCTTGTAAGGTTGCCAAGGATTTTAGGTCAGGGAGCTTATTATATTCCATATAGGAATATTAGCGTAAACATTTTCAATTACAAACAGTCTTCAATTCGAGCATAATTTGCCGATATTTCAACAGCAAGGCGATTATTGTTTTAAATTGGCCGAATCATACAGCCTATCATCAGGCGTCATATATTCCAATTTAGCATAATTAAAATTGCCCAAAGCTCAGTAACTTAGCGAGGAAAGCCATGAGTGAAAATAAAACCAGTGTGTTGTCAGTCCTTATTCTCGGCGTATTAAGTATCGCCCTCTACATCAGCTTATACGTTTTTAATGATGAAATTCTGGCAATTGCGACGCAAGTGCAAGCCGGTGACAAAGCCTTATTTTTGGTGCCAATCGCTATCGCCTTTGTTTTTTCATATATCCATGGCGCCTTTACTGGCAGGTTTTGGGACGTATTAGGCTTTAAAGCCGCCGTCAAAAAATAAAGTGAGAGAGATTAATGGAAGTTATTAATTTTATCGATTTAACCTGGACTAACGTAATCTCCTTATTCCTGGTTGGAATCGTAGGCGGCATGGTGAGCGGCTTTATTGGCTCTGGTGGCGCATTTGTTTTAACGCCTGCCATGATGAGTTTTGGTGTACCTGGCATCGTCGCCGTTGCGAGCAATATGGCGCACAAGTTTCCCAAAGCATTGGTGGCCTCGATCAAACGCCACAAGTATGGTCAAGTCGATGTGAAGCTCGGCATTGTTATGGGTATTTTTGCCGAAATTGGCGTTTTAGTGGGTAAAAACTTTATGACCGATATTCGCGATGCCTTTGGCAATGTCGGCACCGATTTATATGTCTCAGCAGTGTTTGTCGTTGTACTCGCCATTGTTGGCGTATTTGTGTTGCGTGATGCTTATCGCGGCATGAAACATCATGACCCAGACAAGGAACATGAAGCCGGACGTTTAGCCAAATGGGTTCAATCGATTCATATTCCGGGCACCATGATGTATTTCCCATCACTCAAAGCAAAAGTATCAATTTTATTTGTTGCGCCCTTAGGCTTTGCCACAGGCATGCTTGCAGCAACAATAGCGGTCGGTGGTTTCATCGGTGTACCCGCGATGATTTACGTTCTAGGTGCGCCTGCGATTATGGCAACTGCAACCGAATTAGTTGTTGCTTTTATCATGGGCATGGGTGGCTCAATGTTATATGCATGGGATGGATTTGTTGATATTCGACTCGCCATGATTATTCTAGCTGGATCACTATTTGGCGTGCAAGTCGGCGCAATCGGCACTACCTATGTTAAAGAGCATACGGTAAAACTTGTCATGGGTATGATCATGATTATCGTTTTGTTGAGCCGCTTAATAAAATTACCCGTGTATCTAGATCAAATGCATTGGATTGCACCTTTATCTAGCAATACTACCTATATACTCGATACCGCAAGTTTTGTTACCTTGATCTTGGCCTTAGCCGTTGGTGCAATTGTTATTGTAGGTTCCTTGTTAAAAGGTATGGCTGAACATAAAAAACGTCATGAAGTGTTTGTAGAAAAAGGCGCGACCGACTAAGTTAATCCAGTTTATTTAAAGAGAGGGCTTATGCCCTCTTTTTTTTCATACGATGTTATCACTTTAAATCAACATATGTAATTCAAAAAAACTCATGTATTATTATTGCTTCTACAGGTCGCTGTCATTACTTTTTCTATGCGAGAACATTAACAACACTTACTCATAATCTATTGCTATAGACTCAAGTATTTAACACAGGTGTTGAGGGAGCATTAAAACTCACCCTCAGACTAAATGCCCAGCATTAGCTTTTGCCCATTGTCTACACGCCTTTAACAATAATATTGAAATTCAAGAATCGTCTACGACAACCCGAGAAATATATTCCATACAACTAGGCTCAGTTTGAAAACCCGCTGCATAGGTTACCTCAAAAAAGGACGTTTGCTTCTAGCAGAGGATTTCACATTGAAATCAAAGTCTTCAAGCCTCTGGGGCACTCATTATCAAACCCTCAGCAGGAAACAATTTGGGTTTCGTTTTGAAATAATGGAGCAAAACTTTCCGGAAAAATATTGCTTCTATGTGCAAGCTGACTTAACTATACTTTAACCATTTGCTGTTAAATTAACAGCAGATATTGGCTGATCTAAATAGCCGATGCAATGGGGGGAAATATACATGAGTGTTAAGCAAGTTGTGGCAATTCTACAAAAAAGCCGTATAAATCAGGTGATTGAAGCATTAAAAGAAACCGGTGTTCCTGGCGCATCAATCAGTTCTATCAAAGGCTATGGGGAATACGTGAATACCTTTTCCAATGACGGTCTGGAAGATAAAATTAAGCTCGAAGTGGTAATTAGTGAAAAAGATGTTTATCGGGTGGTTGGCATTATTCTCGATCACGCCAGCACCGGCAGCGAAGGTGACGGCATAGTTTCCGTGCATTCCGTCGATGAGGTTTATCGTGTGCGTGATAAAAAACGAATTACCGGCACAGCAAAAGCCAGCGAAAACGCATAAGTAATTATGCGTTTTCAGTTTCGCTTGTCACAATTCCATCGGGTGCGACAAAACGTTTGGCAAAAGTAAATGCATATTCACTGGGGCCATGCGTCAGCAAATGATCCATGCGCGCCTTCGCTTCATAATCAGTTGGAAAAGGCTGAGCTTTTTCTATCCACCATAACACAGTGCTGTAACCATCAATTTTATCTGCCCACTTAGCGCCTTGTTTTAATACTTGCAAATGCTCACCTTGGTAGACATACGCATGTAAATCCTCAATGCTTTCCCAAACCGACATGTTCAATAAAATATCATCATCATAAACATCATGTTCGTCTTGATAACGCCAAACAAATCCAGCAGCATCATCGGCTAATTGATTAATGTAATCCAATTGATCAACAAAGTCTGCCATGCGCGGATCATCCAACGGTGCTAAAACTTTTACCAGATTCATTTGTGCTATGTAATATTGTTTGGACATGTTAACTCCTACTCTTCAAGCGCAGAAACTTAGAATGGGGACCGTATTATTGCCAATGTGAATTTGCTACTCACTAAATTAACAAATCCCATTCACAATGTACATGCTTGAAAGATTAAGCGTTTGCTTTTTAAACCACTTAGCCCTTAGAATGTTTGTAATTCACGACAGCGCACAACACATCATGCAAACCATCGACGACTATTTACAATTCGACCGACAACATATTTGGCATCCTTATAGTTCACTCAATTCGCAGCTACCTATCTATGCGGTTGAATCGGCTCAAGGCGTCAATATTCGTTTGCGCGATGGTCGTGAATTAATTGATGGCATGGCTTCTTGGTGGAGTGTTATCCATGGCTATAAACACCCCGAAATTGACCAAGCGCTAAAACACCAAATTGATCAGGTTTCACATGTGATGTTTGGCGGACTTACGCATCAACCAGCAATCGACTTGGCGGCTAAACTTATTGCGATTACTCACCCATCCTTGCAAGCAGTATTTTTTGCCGACTCCGGTTCGGTTGCGGTAGAAGTTGCCTTAAAAATGGCGATACAATATCAAGCGGCCATTGGCCAAAAGCAACGTCAACATTTTCTTAGTCTACGCCATGCTTATCATGGTGATACATTCGGTGCTATGTCGGTTTGCGATCCAGTCAATGGTATGCACAGTTTGTTCACTCAAGCATTAAGCCAACAGTTTTTTATCGAACAACCACAAAAACGTTTTCATGAAGTTTGTGAGACTGAAGATTTTTTGGCAATGCAACAAATGTTTGAGCAACACCATAAACAAATCGCAGGCTTAATCATGGAGCCGATTGTGCAAGGCGCAGGTGGCATGTGGTTTTATTCTGCCGACTATTTAAAACAAGCGAGAGAACTTTGTGATCATTATGGCGTTCTGCTTATTTTTGACGAAATCGCGACCGGATTTGGGCGTAGTGGGAAATTATTTGCTTATGAACACGCGAATATTGCAGCGGATATTTTGTGTTTGGGTAAAGCCTTAACTGGTGGCTATATGAGTTTAGCTGCCACGCTCTGTAATCAACAGGTGCACCAGGCAATTGATAACGGTGAGCCAGGTGTTTTTATGCACGGCCCAACCTTTATGGCTAACCCATTGGCGTGTGCCGCCGCCAATGCAAGTATTGAACTATTATTGAAGTCAGCTTGGCAAACAAACATTCAAAATATCGAGCAGCAATTAATTCAAAGTTTAACACCATTGTCTCAACTGCCGTCGGTAGCCGATGTCCGTGTACTTGGCGCAATTGCGGTTGTCGAAATGAAACAAGTGATAAACATGCAAAGCATTGTACCGCAATTTGTGCAGCTAGGCGTTTGGCTACGACCTTTTGGTAAACTCATTTATATAATGCCGCCGTATACAATCAAACAACAGGAACTCGAAAAACTGACATCAGCCATGACTCAAGTCATTAGTAATTTGTGAAAACTATTCATCTGGCTGTTTTTGGTAAAACGCTTTAGGCAAGGATTTAATATACACATCTTGTTTTGCATACGGAATTTCAATGCCATGCTGGTTAAAGCTGTTATAAATCTTTGTATTTAAAATATCCACGACTCGGCCACGCAGTTCTGGATTTTCCGCCCATCCCAATAATTCCAACTCTAGTGCCGAGGCACCAAAACGGCGAAACCGCACACGCGGCTCTGGATCGTCACAGACATAAGCCTCTTCTTTTGCAATATCCATCAAAATGGATTTCACTAGGTCCAAGTCACTACCATAAGCAACACCGATGGGAACACGCACACGAAATTTCTCGTGAGGTCCGCCTGATTCATTCACCACTCGTGTATTACCCATAATTGAATTTGGAATAGTCACTTCAACATCATCACGGGTCAAAATTCGCGTGCTGCGTATTCCTATATGAGTGACTTTTCCTCGCTCAGCATTTTCTAAAACAATATAGTCACCAATTTTATAAGGCGAGTCGGCAAGAATAAAAACACCCGCAAACAAATTAGCTAAAGTGTCTTTGGCAGCAAAACCGACTGCAATACCAATTATGCCCGCGGACGCCAACCATGCGGTCATATCGATATTCCAGGTTTCAAATAATAAATAGATAGAGAGAACTAAAACAAAAACAAACGCAATATTATTAAACAAAGGCAATGACTGTTTGCGAATCAAGGCATGATCACCCGCACGCTCACTAATAGACTTGAGGAAGACGCGCAAAACACCGGTAAAAAACATTGACCAGAGAATGATTAAAAAACTAAAGACAAAACTACGACTAATGCTTTCTGCCTTGGCGGGCAATTGCAATAACATCAGTGCAGCAAGCACTCCAATAGAAATAACTGTCCAATAAATAGGCGCTCGCATGAGCGAACTAATCGCATCATCGACCAAGCTACCCGTTTGCTTGACCAAACGTTCAATGAGTTTGCGAATAATCCAGGAAGTGATATTGGCAATCGTAAAGGTCAGCAGTAAAACTCCAACGGAACGCATATAGGGATGCTCACCAAACAAGTCGATTAAGGGCTTGAAAAACTCCAATAAGCTTTGAATATCCATATAATCTTCTGACAACTCCGGCATAGATGCGATATACTGATGTTAACCTAAAACCGACAAATTACAATCCACAGGTTTTAATTTTTATGAACCCGATCCAAGCTTGTTTCAAGCTTTCCACTTATTCATCATGAGACCCTATGATGTAATCATTGTTGGCGCAGGCGCCTCCGGTCTTATGTGTGCACTAACTGCGGCACAACGAGGGCGTCAAGTTTTAGTCCTGGATCACGCCAATAAAATTGGCAAGAAAATTCTGCTTTCGGGTGGGGGCCGCTGTAATTTCACCAATTTAGATATCGAAGCTCAAAACTATATTTCCAGCAACCCACATTTTTGCAAGTCCGCACTCAAGCGCTATACCCAATGGGATTTCATCGCTTTGCTCAACAAGCATCAAATTGCCTATCATGAACGAGATCATGGTCAACTGTTTTGCCATGAATCAGCTAAACAAATACGCGATCTTCTGGTACAGGAGTGCGAACAAGCCGGGGCTAGTATTCAAATCAACACGAGCATTGAATCCATCGAATACCAAGAAGCTGAACAACGCTATCAACTAAAAAGCAGCCAAGGCGAATTTTCGTGTACGTCTTTAGTCATCGCCAGTGGTGGCTTGTCTTTCCAAAAAATGGGCGCTAGCGGATTTGGTTATACGGTCGCCAAACAATTTAGTATTCCAGTTCAAACCACTAGCGCTGGTTTAGTACCGTTTACCTTTAGCGAACCTTTGTTATCGGTTTTTTCGCGCTTATCCGGCCAAGCGTTGCCCGTATGCATTCGTTTAGGCAAACAACAATTTTGTGAGAACCTATTATTTACTCATCGCGGCCTCAGCGGCCCGGCGATTCTACAAATCTCGAATTATTGGCAACCCGGTGATGACCTATCCATCGACTTATCACCTCATGAAGACTTATCACAATGGTTGTTACAACAAAAACAAACTCAGGGAAAAAAGCGTTTACGTAATTTATTACTTCAATTTTTTAGTAAAGCCATCACTCAAGAATTTGAACACTTATTTTGGCCTCAACTAAGTGAGCATGCTTGCATTGATATTAGTGACAAACAATTATTACAAATTGCACACACACTGCATCATTGGCAACTTAAACCGGCTGCAACCGAAGGCTATCGCACCGCAGAAGTCACCCGCGGCGGTGTTGATACTCATGCACTTTCTTCCAAAACCATGGAATGCAAACAACAACCCGGACTTTATTTTATTGGCGAAGTAGTCGACGTCACCGGCCATCTCGGTGGTTATAATTTTCAATGGGCCTGGTCTTCCGGTTTTGCGGCTGGATTAGCAGTTTAATTGTGGAGCGGGAATAACGTTGGTACACAAGTAATATAATTTGTACATAACGGCGTTTCGCAATAATAAAGTTTGCACCTTTTTGGTAAAAATGGGGGGGCTCCAGTTGTTTATAAATAGCGAGTTAAGATACTATATACTTGCATCTGGTTTGATTTGATTATGACGTTGCAGGATGTTACCCGCATTATCATAGCAAGATTGAATATTTTGATCCAGTCAGCAAGTTCCAAAGGATTTCCAACCATATACATCAAGCTCTCCTCAGTTTCTGGTGTTTTGAACAAGGCTGTGCAGTCTTTGCTGAATGAGAAATAGGGATAGTGGAAAGATCATTATTTGAAATCCGGTTCCTACATAGTCAAAAAAGTAAGCTTTGCTGCGCCACTCTTTACTAACAAGTTTTCTAGCTGTAACAAAGGCTATCAAAATGTAGGAATAGTAAGAAATATTTGATAAATAAAATGGCATTGAAAAGGTTGCTGAACCACCATCCAGAAAAAATCTATAATGCACATAAATCAGACTGCAAACCCAAAACAAAACTATATATGATTGAAACAGATGTATTACAAACGTAGCAATAGCTTTTCTTTCAAATAAAAGGCTAACAATAGACCACTGCCAACAAACTGAAAAAATATGGGCCTTCCCCAAATCGTGTGGGTCAGGGTTTCAAATCCAGTCCTCCGAGATGAAAAAATATCACCCTTTTGAAACGCTCTGGGTTACGAAATCCTTTTGCGCGGACTTTGAGTATTTTGATTTTACTATTGATGCTTTCTGCGTTGGCGTTGGTTTGATTCAAAACTATTGCATTCACAATGCCCCATAAGTTTTTCTTAATTGATCGAGCCACCGCCTTGATCGGGCCGAGACGACTTCGAATGGCCTAGTGATACCATCGTATCCATGCTTTTTGTGCCCACCCTCGACAACGGTATACCCATAAGCCCATCGCATATTGTTTGATGCTCCAGGCCCGTGCAGTTTTGGTGGCAATGGTTTTGAGTAACCTTAACGTCGCTTGGTGATCGGCGGTGAGTGTGCTTGGGCCTCTGAGCCAATGAAAGCGCGTGCGTTGCAACGGTTGGCGCCAATCCGATGATACTTTTTTTGTTTCCGATTTTCGTATGGCGTTGACCGCTTCATTGAGATCTTTAATCACATGAAACTTGTCAAAACATATTTTTGTTTTTGCATGCGGAATGGCATTGAGGGTGGCGCCGATATAGGCGGCCGACATGTCCATGCTAATGCTGTGAATAGCATCGCGTTGTAAGTGTGACAACCCTTTGTAAAAATCAAGTAAACTGTCTTTGGTGCGATTTTCCTGTACGTCTAAAACATGACCATGGTGATTCGATACGATGGTCATGGTTCGTCGGCCTTTGCGTTGACTCACTTCATCCACGGCTAAATGATGGGTGTCTTGTTGTTCACGTCGCTGCAAGCCTCGTTGAACCGCACGCTTTAAAATGCCATCAATCGCATTCCAACTGAGTCCGTAGCGACGACTCACACTGTTGATACTCGCTTCTTTTAACCAATCAATGACCTGCGATTCAAAGAGCAACGTGAAGCCTGACCCTTTCTCGGCCCAGGGTACACTGATTTGAAGTACACCGTGCTCCTCACAACGACAACGCGGTACCGCGCAATGCACATATTGACAGGTGTCTAGATGACGCCAGGTTCGTTGTCGTGTGTCGTAACGGGATGCATCGACATCACAGCGAGGGCATTGAAGTGTTTGCTCTTTGTTGTATTCAACGTACACATGCACAATGTTGTCTGGTTCATTGAGTTGTATCTGTTCTATTGACCAAGGTGGGGTCACCTTGAGAATTTTTTCGTAAAGCGTCAGTTCATCCACCACGATTGAGTCTCGAGTAATTCGTATCTCAATATCGTATCGAATCATTCACGGTTACGCTATGTTTCCACACAGATTGGGGAAGGGCCGAATATATACAGATATAATACACAGCCAAAGTTGTACCGACCGGGACAAAAATAGGTGGCTCGCATAATAAATATTGAGTGACTTTATAACGCCGCGCAATACAATCATGGTATTTGTATCGACTCTAAGTGTTTGTTTTAAAGCCTAAACGAAAGCAATGAAAATGAGTGTTATACGGTGTATAATGGCTTTTTGGAATTAGATAGCCAAAAGGCTGAGATTGCTGCTGATGGAGTGCCTGTATAATCACTGTTAAAGAATGACGAGTAGAGCATTATGAAAACCAAAGTTTTGCTACTAGGATTGCTGATATTTTTATTGCACGCGTTTCCAGTAAATGCGGAGGAAGTACATGGAGCAGAGTAGGACCCAAGAGTATCAGGGCAGATTGGTTTTGGTGCAGGAAATGCTGGTTTGACGAAAGTATTTAGTTTTACAAAAAGTTCGGAAGGGTTTGATCTTACTTTCCGGTTCACTCATGCGAGTGATAAGATTGTACTATCAAATAATATTGTAAGTGAAAAAGCAGTATTATATGGTAAAAGAATTCAATATTCGGGTGACATTGTTCTAGTTTCAATAGGCTTGGGGGTTACCAATAGCAGCTACAAAGAGTTTGCGCTATCCACAGGATCAGCAAAGTCATCCACAGGCATTGGTTTACCTATAGAGCTCAAATTTGTCAATGATCCTAGATCTAGGTTTGGTTTAAGTTTTATAGGGAACATAAACAACGCAAAAACTTTTTTTGCGATAGTTGCTGGAGTTCGGTTTGGTAAACTTTAGTACACTCTTTGAACATGCGCTTTCAGCACACCGCCGAACTGCGGCGGCAACTGAAGCATAACGTTATTAAGAAGAGCACGAAGTAGTGAATGTAGCAACCGATCCACAAATAATTAGCATAGCTTTGGAGTATTTAAAAAGGACAATGGTAGCTATCAGTATTTTAATTGCTAGTGAGTGAAGAGATGTTTATAGCATTATTTCGTACTCTAATAATACTTTCATTTTTATTGATAAGCGCCTGTTTCGACGATAACTCATCTGGACAAACTTCTAATGAGCAAGTCATCGAACCTCAGACTTTGAAACCGCAAGACTCTGATGGAGATGGCGTGGCGGATATTGAAGATGACTTTCCACAAGATGCATCCCGCGATTCAGACACAGACGGCGATGGTATTGCAGATATTGTATATATACTCGATCCTACTGGTAACCGGACCAATCAAATTGATGAAGCTCTATCTGACTCTGATGATGATGGAGATGGGGTTAGCGATGCTGATGATAGGTTTCCGCTAAACCGAGTGGAATCCGAAGACACCGATAATGATGGCGTTGGAAACAATGCTGATCTTGACGATGACAATGACGGATATAATGACCTTGTCGATGCGTTTCCTTTAGACAATCTAGAGTTCCGCGATAGCGATCTAGATGGAATTGGTAACAGATTCGATGCTGATGATGACAACGACGGCATTCTTGATGAAGACGATGATAGTTTAACGTCAATCGTTGCTAACGATAGCTATTCCCGAGTCATCGTAGATTCAACTAGAAACCAAATCTACTTTACATTCAAAGAAAAGAAAACAGTCTCTGTATTTGATAGTAGAACCTTAGTTGAGATTTCTTCAATCCGCTTTCCCGAGATGCCGGAGAGTATCGCGTTTTCTCGTGATCACAACTCTCTGTACATCGCCTTGCTCGAACATGAGCATCTTTCCTCACGTCAAATTGAAGATCAAAAAGGTTATATTGCTGAGATAGATTTGACTTCACTCGAAGTCAAAAGACGATTTCATGTCAACATTGATCCACTCAATTTAGCAATAACCACGAGTGGAAAAATTATTGTTGCCAGTGGTTCAGGGGGACGGAAAAATGTGCACGTATATTCTCTCAGTGACGGAAGTTTCGTTGACAGTTTAGAAAATCCTTTCAGTGATATGTCGCAATATACTATGGACTCGAATGGGGAAGCGTTCTACGTTTTGACGATGAACAATGTGATTAAGTATAAAATTACTGACGACAAAATTTCTTACGCAGGCTCATTATTTCAAAAAAATCACGCCAATAGCGCAGATATTTATTACTCAGCTAAGCATAACTACGTTATCACACAGGATGGAAGAGTATTTCAAACCAGCGACAATCCAAAAAAGGCTTTGGCTCTAATTATTGATCTTACTAAGGATAGTAGTGATTCAATTCTTAGTTTAACTTTTGATGATGTTAACAATCTTGTTATTGTTCAGACTGATGCCAGAATTGATTACTATCAGGCTGTCACATTTGAGCTCATCCGAAGCGAATCCCAGAGTGGATTAAGAAATATTTTTACAGATGGTGTGTCGTTATTCGGTTTTTCGGTTCATTCACAACTGAGTAGCGATCAAACCGTGCTTACCGAGCTAGCACATAGATGCCCGAGATGCGCGAGCAATACAGCACCTAAAGTTAAAGTCAATATTGAACCAACTGGTATGCTTACGCCAGAGTCTCAGGTTTCTTTCAATCTAGGTGAAAGCACTGATGAACAAGATAGTCTTTCTGAACTACTTATAAGCTGGGATATCGATGCTGATGGTACTTGGGATGTCGACTATACTTCGGACAAAACATTTACAAAACAGTATCCATACGCGGGCACAAAATATCTTCGTGTAAAAATGAAGGATTCCGATGGACTTGTAACAATAAAGCGAGTTTCCCTGGATATATCTCAAATTGAAGAGAACGATGACATCTTTAAGCTACCTTACCCCGTAACTGATCTATTAGCAGATTCGACCCGTGATCAATATTATTATACTAGCAAGGCTATGAAGCGTCTTTTCGCCGTGAATAGCCAAACTGGCTTAGTCGAAAACGAGTTTTCCTTTGAGCATCACCCGGAAAAGATTACCCTCAGTCCTGATGGCAACAAACTATATGTTTCCCTAATGGAAGATTTGCAGCACCCTCAAAATCGGCCACTAGATGAACTGCATGGTTTCATTGTGGAAATTGATTTAGAAAATTTTACTGCTTTGCGCCAATTCGTGGTGAACGTTGACCCGAAGGACATTGTTGTTTCTACCGACGGAAGACTTTTCGTAAGTAGTCATGACGCTGGAGAAGGAAGGCTAAGCGTCTACAACTTGTTAGATGGGAGTCATGCGGCACAAGCTGATATTCCTGGCTACTCTACACTTGTGTTACATCCGTCTGAAAATATACTGTACACGAACTCGATATGGGGACCACAAACCAGCGGCATGGTGCATAAATTTCACATCAACAATAGAAACTTCGTCGATGGAAGTTATATCACTATCAATGTCGATCCCTACGATGCCAATAATATCTTTATAACTCCAGATGGCGCTCAACTGTTCGACTCCAATGGCTGGAGATACACTATTGATCCAAATACGGGAGAAATATCTACAGGAACCCACTTCCAAACACATTTGAATATCAGAAATGTGAGCTACGACTTGACCAATGGGGTTATTGTTACTAGTGAGTGGTATAACGGGACCGTAGGTGTTTACAATTTGAATACTTTTGAAAAAATTGGCGATTTGTTCAAAGAAGATGGTGGCAAATTTGCACACGAATACAAGGGCTCCATACGTACAGTTTTTTCCAACAGCGAGGGTTCATTTGTAAAATCAGTACCTCATCTATGCTTGGATTGTTTGAATAACACGCCTCCAACCGTTCGGTTTACAGTTACTCCAGAAATAGGTGGAACTGTCAATACACAGTACGTCTTTGACGCTAGCTTAAGCAGCGATTTGGAAACGGCTAATGAAGACTTGAAGTATGCATGGGATTTCGATGGTGACGGACTGTTTTGGAGAGCCTCTACAACGAACAAACAAGTTCGTACGTTCGATAGTCACGGACAGAAAAAGATTTTCCTAAAAGTTATCGATTCTGGCGGCATGGCAGATATTGCAGAAATCAACATTGAAATTGCGCCATAAAGATACGCAGGGACATCCATCGATTTCGCCCACATCGTATTCGGGCCATGTCTGGCAGAGCAAGATCATTTTCTTTGTGCACCCAAGGAATGAACACAAGGACACATCCATAAACCTTTAGCCCCCGAACACCATCCACCGAGCAATTCGCTAATTCTTTTAACCAGTCAACTTTCATTCCGGATAAACTCACAATGACAATAATCGATAGTAAGCGAGGCATGCGTGGTTTTTTCTAAGGACTGCGGGAAGAATTAGAGTTTTTTTCAAGGATTGAGATGAGAACAAAAAAATAACGGCGCTAAGTCAATCACGAAAATAGCATTCGTGATTGATTAACACCTCGGATAAATCGCTGGGGAAGCTTTTGAAGAGTTACGTGTAAACGGGTGACATGGCCTAGCATGCGCGGTGTGGATAGCTTCTGATGGCCTTGCATATGAGTGAGATAACTTTCTGGGTTTATGTTAAGACGCGCAAGAACAGGGGGAAACTGTTCCGGTATTGCGCCGCGTTTG
>Ga0224506_10000234_pt1 | contig 53048 bp, 61 predicted proteins | sample SF_Jan12_sed_USG_2_FD_169108 | JGI IMG/M metagenome (GOLD analysis project Ga0224506, IMG submission 169108) | Sediment microbial communities from San Francisco Bay, California, United States - SF_Jan12_sed_USGS_8_1 | ecosystem: Environmental > Aquatic > Marine > Sediment | place: USA... | reverse complement strand
GGTTCGATTCCTGTCGGGGACGCCATTTATTTAATACCGACAGCCCCATACAAACTACTATCCAATAGAGAATGCTGGTGCATACTTAATCTGCGTGTCGCCCTCACACGCAAGAGCGGTTCGATTCCTGTCGGGGACGCCATTTATTTAATACCGACAGCCCCATACAAACTACTATCCAATAGAGAATGCTGGTGCATACTTAATCTGCGTGTCGCCCTCACACGCAAGAGCGGTTCGATTCCTGTCGGGGACGCCATTTATTTAATACCGACAGCCCCATACAAACTACTATCCAATAGAGAATGCTGGTGTAATAGATAATTGAGAGCAGGCTTTTTTAAAATAAAAGATGCCATACTGAGAAATACATTCCTTAATATAACAAATAGTTCAGTCTGCTATATGACAACAAATGCCATCATCATAACTTCTTACAAAGTTTTAAAAAAATACAATTCACGCTTTAAATCTGAACTTGTTAATCCTAATTCCGTTGCTATACTCACTTAATATACCGTTGTTATTTATCTGTAATAGTACTTGCAGTAAAGACCCTCTACATAGTGAAATCACCATGAAAGTAAGCTTATTATTAGTCTTTGGCATAATACTGTTATCAGGTTGCGTTAAAAAAGACTCTTATCATATCGATTCAGAAGAAAACTACCAGCTACTTGCCCAGCGCCAGTTAGAAAACCACACTATTACCAAAGAAACTTTTCTTGGTCTGGAATTACTGCATGAATTTAATGAAAGTGAATTACAAAATATTGAGAGCAGAAGAACTGACTCGATAAGTGGTGGTGAAGTTGTTTCTTATAAAGATAATATCTTTGATGTTATTTCCCTGTATATCACTGACTTCAAGGTATCCAAAACCTTCGCCTATAAGAAGTTTGCAAATGAAGAGAATGCCAACCATTTTATGGATTTATTAATCGATAAGTCTCGAAAAACCTACCCTGACAACATATTTAGCTATATCACTGCAGCTGACGGCTACCGCCAGCTAAGTTTTTCATGCATAAATTCGGCAGAAGAATGGATATATAACTTTATTGCAAATTTAAAGTCGCGTAAAAAAAAGCTGCCACTGATCAATGAAAAGGCCGCCTTCCATCCCTATATCAATAGTTATTCTGTCAGTAAACTCAATCGCAATGGAGAGTGGGTGGTTTCTATAGACCTCACCACAGCACTTTATAATCAGCACAGAGAAACTAAATCGGTATTAGATGGGGCTAACATTAATGATATTTGACAACATCAAAGGCTAAAAATGGTTTGATTGGCGCGACCAGCTCCATCTCTGTGTATGATTTCGAAGTCGCGTCGACGTTAGCTTCAAGCCATTAAATTAATGTTTCAATCTGGACGATGATTTCTTTTTATGCATCATCATTAATAAACCGGCTTCACTTTCAGACAATTCACAGGTGGCCATCAGATCCTGTTTATTGATTCCCTGTTTTACAAGATTAATTGCCTGTGAATACGACGCGCTGCCATTAGCATGTAACTCCAGTTGCTCGAGCCGCTGTGCCAGCAGTTTCTGATTCCTTTCAATCTTTAGTAAGCGCTCACCAAGCCCTATTGATCCTGCATTAAGCGCGGCAAGGTCATTTGACATACGATTCGACAGGGGGGGTTGTAGCGCGCTGATTGACAGGCTTTTAAGCTTTCTGCGGTGCCACAGATGCAAGTTAACCATAGCCAATAAAAGACTTATACTTGTTAATACTAACAGTGCGTTCATGTTTTTACTCCACAAGCAGCACTGTGTCAGACTTTACTCTCTAAAGCGCACCAATATCCAGCCATTCATCGTCGGTCAGAAGTTTATTCAGATCTACAAGGATCAATAACTCATCGCCACGACTAACAACACCTTCGATATATCGTGCGGTTTCATCATTACCCACACTCGGTGCTGTTTCTATATCAGCTCGGCTAACATTAACAACTTCAGAGACGCCATCCACCACAATACCTACTGTTTGCTGGTCAGATTCTATAATGACGATTCGTGTTGAGTCGTCCATCTCTTTAGCGGGAAGAGCAAAACGTTTACGTGTATCGATCACCGTTACCACGTTGCCACGCAAGTTAATGATACCTAATACAAAATCAGGAGCTCCAGGTACCGGTGCGATTTCGGTAACCCGTAAAACCTCTTGTACCAGCATTACGTTTATGCCATAAACTTCACCTTCAAGGCGAAATGTTACGCACTGTAGTGGATCGGTGCTGGTAGCAGCATCTATCATTTTATTTCCCCGCCATTCCAAACCCGACATAGTGTCAAATATTTAACTATCATCAGGTCCGTGTTGTTAATGTGCATGAAATATGCCAATAACCATATTTCAAGTATATCTAGTTTAGCCTACTCTGTAGGAAACGCTAGACTCAAAGTCTTTTTATTGTGTATTTTTTGTAATAATACAAGTGGATGTTAACACTCTTTTTACTTATCTCCTGCCAGCATTTCTGCAAAGGCACTGGTATCCATCACCGCACACATGTGTTCGATAGCCGTGCCTAACAGCCACGGACGCTTGGTGGTATTACTGCGCCATTTAACATCTTCTTTTTTAAGCCAGACAACATCACCAATTGACTCACATGCCAGCCCCCAGCGCTGATCATCCACCAGTAAAATATGACTCAGTCGTTCACCAGGCTCGTCAGCCATATCTTTTCTGTGCTCCGCCGGCAATACCATCACCGCCGTATCAATTACCTGAACCTTATTGCCATGATTCATTAATACCCCCAGATACCAGTCAGTCTGGTTCGGTGTTTCTACGACATTTTCCGACCATGGAATAACGCCGTTTAATGTAATCAACGGAACCGCTAGCGAAAGACCACCAACCTGAAATAACAGGCACTGAAATGCCGAATCTGCCCATTCAGGAGGCTCTGACTTTTGCACCAATGGTGTCGTCTGAGCCGTTTCAACCACCGTATCGTGTTTTATCTCGACGTTTTCTTCGAGATCAACATCGATTTTTTCTTCACTCTCTAGTGCGGTCTCTGCAACAGATTCGACCTCAGTTAGCACATCTGTTTCGGTCACTGTCGGTATTTCGACTTGCGGAATGGTTATTTTTATCTCGGCAGCCGGCTCTGCATAATCAACTGTGAGCGTTCTTTTTTCTTCAACGTCAGTTGAGACTTTTGCCAACATATCGGCAACAGATGGTCGCCGTGGAGTCTCTTTATCGACATCACTTATAGTCCTATCATTACCTGGCATTTTTTCTGATATGCCAGCATCAGTAGATTTAACTGTTGTGATTAGTTGTGGTGAGACCGCTTTGGTCTGCTGTTCTGCACCGGTTTTTTGCTCAGCGCTATCGCTACTAAAATCATCTGATAATAGTGACTGGAAGTAATCTTCAAGTGCAGATTTTTGATTGCTGAACTTGTGATCCGTCATACTGAAGCTTCCGCATTTTCTGGCTGCGCAGAATCGTCACTCAAGCCAATTAAATAATCTAATAAATGCGCATATGCTCTGCAGCCTCGACTGCTTGGCCGAGCGATAGAAAGAGGCACGCCGCGACGGCTGGCTTCACGAAACAAGGTATCGATGGGGACAACACCGTCCCAGATTTTTCCTTTGTAATCCGCTCGTAATTGTTTCAGCGTATCGTGAGAGGCCCGTAATCTCTGATCAAAAAAGGTCGGTACGATTGAATAGCTAATCTCTTGCTTACGCGCCTTGATGATCATATTCAGTGTATTCACCATGCGCTCAAGGCCTTTAGATGCCAAAAACTCTGTTTGCACCGGCACTAATAAATGATGACACGAGGCCAATGCATTAACCATTAACAGTCCCAGTACCGGTGGACAATCAATCACTGCGTAGTCATACTGATCTGAGATAGCTTTTAATGCTGTCTTTACCACCAAACCCATGCCACCATTGGTCCCCAGCTGGCGATCTAATGTCGCCATAGCAGACGATGCCGGCATAAATGATATGTTTTTAAATTTTGTTTTTATAACAATTTGTTGAGGAGTAGCCGTCTTATGAAACAAATCATAAACAGTGGGCTCCAGCTGATCCGGGTCACTGCCGAAGTAACTGGTTAAAGAACCGTGTGGATCTAGGTCGACTAATAGAACGCGCTTGCCACGCATACTCAGTGTTCCGGCGATGGTAATGGCTGTTGTTGTTTTACCAACCCCGCCTTTTTGATTTGCAACAGCCCAGACTTTCATTTTATTATTTAAATTTCATTTTATGTTTCTGAAAAAATATCGCTGCTGGTAAAAATTCTAACAACGACTCTTCTGTTCTTATTTCTGCCTTCAGGCGTATTATTACTGGCAACCGGCCGATGCTCACCAAAGCCGATTGCACCGAGCGTGTCAGGATCTATACCGAGACCCGCAAACAGATCAACAACACTAACTGCTCTGGCCGCCGACAATTCCCAGTTGGATGAATACTTTTGGGTGTGTATAGGGATATTATCACTATAGCCTAAAACATAAACAGGTTTATCGTAACCCAGTAACTGGTAACTTAATGGCTCAAGCACTTCTACGGCTTTCGACGACAGCGTCGAACTGCCGCTACGAAATAACACGCCCGAGCTGATTTCCACATCGATCCAGCGATTGGTTGATCTAATCTCAACCTCTCCTTTATCAACCCACTTTTTTAAATATTTGGTTAAATTACTTTTCACCAGTTTTGGCGAATGGCCGAGTTTGTTCTTAATTCTGCGGTTTTTTTTCTCAGCCGCGCTCAGGTCAGAAACCTTATCTGGAACCGGAGCAAGCATTTTAGGTGTTTCACCTATCTGAATTGCTGTCTTGCTGGCAACCGGTTGTGACTGTGGCCCGGCCTGATCATTAATATTCTGAAAAGCCGAGACGATGGAATCAGCCAGAACCCGGTACTTCCCTTCATTAACAGAGGAAATCGAATACATCATCACAAAAAACGCAAACAATAAGGTAATGAAGTCGGCATAGGATATTAACCAGCGCTCATGGTTTTCAGTATCTTCATCAGATTTTCTGCGTCGAGACATAAATTAACCTAATGTAAAAAACCCTGTAACTTGGTTTCAATGATTCTTGGATTCTCACCTTCAGAAATAGAAATAATACCCTCTGTAATTAACTCGTTTATCTGCGCCTGCTCACTGATAATCATCTTCAGTTTATTCGCTACGGGTAAAAAAACTAAATTAGCAAAGCCCACACCATAAATTGTTGCAACAAATGCAACCGCTATTCCTGCTCCCAGTTTACTTGGATCTGCCAGATTATTCATAACGTGTATCAGACCCATAACGGCACCGATAATACCAATGGTCGGACTATAGCCTCCCATAGATTCGAAGACTCTGGCGGCCTGCTTGGCTGAACGTTCATTAGCATCGATATCAACTTCAAGTATTCTTCGAATATTTTCTGGCTCATTGCCATCAACTACTAACTGTAAACACTTTCTAACGAACAGCGTTTTTTCAGTTTCGAGAAACCTTTCCAGCCCTAATAAACCTTCTTTGCGTGAGATATGACTCCACTTAATAATCTTTTTAATTTGCAATTCATAATCTACTTTAGGCGGAACAAAAATCCAGCCTGACATCCGCATGGAACGGATAAAAACACTCAGAGGATACTGAACCATCACCGCACCAACGGTGCCTCCAACCACAATTAGAAACGCTGTTCCCTGAAACAGGGCTGAGACATGACCTCCTTCAAGAAAGTTGCCACCTAAGATTGCGCTGACACCAATCAATAAACCCAGAACAGTCAATATATCCATGTTTTCCTGATTCCCTGACTAATCCGCCAACAGTTTAGTGATCGCCGGTAAAGGCAGAACATAATCAGCAAGATTTGCCTGCGCCACAGCCGCTGGCATACCATATATCAAACTGGTTTCTTCATCCTGCGCCCAAACCTGAGCACCTGTTTGTTTCATTCTGCGACAGCCTTCACGGCCATCAGCTCCCATACCGGTTAATATAATGCCCAGTGTTTTCGCACCCACTGACATTGCAATGCTTTCAAACGTATCGTCTATACAGGGTTTATAGTTCTGAGACGGCAACGACTCTTTTATTTTAACCACCAGATCGCGGCCTTTTTTAACCACATCAAGCTGCATCCCACCCGGTGCTACTAATGCAACACCAGCAACCAGCTTTTCATCATGAGTAGCTTCTCTAACTGAGATATTACATATTTTATCAAGTCGGTTTGCAAAGGCCTCGGTAAACTTCGGTGGCATATGCTGAACAATTAAAATAGGTGATTTAAATGATGCTGGAATGGTTGTTAATATAGACTGCAATGCAACAGGACCACCGGTAGAAGTTCCGATTGCAACCAGATTTACAGTACTCTCATCAAACGACTTCAATGTTCGTCGACGAGGTGCTTCAACCTGACTCGGTTGAGATGTAGCCGGTGCTGATACTTTGTTTAACTGTGTGTCAACTGGTTTGACTAACGGGCGCCTGCTCAAGGCCGATCTTCCCAGATCTTTAATCCGGCTGGTTAACAGTTTAACAGCGTCTTCACTTTGGCTGGAAATTTCTTCAAATTTTTTCGGCAGAAAATCAGCAGCACCCGCCTCCAGAGCATTTAATGTCGCTGTTGCTCCATCATAGGTTAATGATGAAAACATAAGAATCCGGGTCGGAGCCGTCTGCATTATCTGCTTTGTTGCTTCGATGCCATTCATCACAGGCATCTCGATATCCATCGTAATCACATCAGGTTTTAAAATCCGCGCCTGCTCGATAGCCTCTTTCCCGTTATTAGCACTACCAATCACTTCTATAAGCGGATCACTGCTAATAATTTCTGTTAACCGCCTTCTGAAGAATCCGGAATCATCGACAATTAAAACTTTGACAGTCATTTTATCTCTCAACTATTTTTTTTATGAAACCCGTCTTTAAAACGCTTTTCATAGAATGATTAAGAGGCTCCTTAAAAACCCTTAACAGCCCTGTGTTTGAACAAATTTCCTAAATCAAGAATTAATGCAATACCACCATCACCGGTAATAGTAGATCCTGCGAAACCGATTGAGCTGCTTAAAAATGCACCTAGTGGTTTTATCACAACTTCTTCCTGACCAATTACCATGTCGACCACGATACCCACGGTTTGGGTACCCATTTGAATAATGATAACCTGACCTTCGCCTTCTCCTTTATCGGATGTTTCTCCGTAAGGCAGCAACCACTTTGACAGATAAAAAACAGGAACGGCTTTTTCACGCACCATAATTACTGGCTGACCGTCAATAATATTCGGTGTTTTCGTTTCCATTTCTATAATTTCACGCACCATCGACAGTGGCAAAGCAAACGCGTGTTGACCCAGCTTAACCATTAAGGTCGGTAAAATTGCCAGCGTTAATGGTACTTTAATACTTAACTTAGTACCTTTACCCAGCTCTGAGTCAATATCCAGATGTCCATTCAGTTGCGTGATACGTGTTTTTACCACGTCCATACCAACACCACGGCCAGAAATATCCGAGATTTGCTCTTTGGTTGAGAACCCCGGCATAAATATCAGATTGAAACACTCCTTATCTTCAAGCCGGCTTGCCGACTCTCTGTCCATTAAACCTTTTTTCACCACCAGATCACGTAAAAGATCCGGATCCATACCGGCACCATCGTCTTCTATCGAGAGCAGTATATGATCACCTTCCTGTTCCGCCGCCAAGATCACAGTACCTTGTCTTGGTTTACCTACTCTTTCACGCTCATCCGGCATTTCAATGCCGTGATCAACCGAATTTCTGACCAGATGAACCAGAGGATCAGCCAGCGCTTCAACCAGGTTTTTATCCAGATCGGTTTCTTCACCGATCATCTCCAGTGAGATATCTTTCTTCAAGCTACGTGCCAGATCGCGAATAACCCTAGGGAAGCGACCAAATACTTTTTTGATTGGCTGCATCCTGGTTTTCATCACTGAGGTTTGCAAATCCGCTGTAACAATATCCAGATTAGAGATGGCTTTACCCATTTCTGAATCACCCAGATCCAGATCACCCTGCAGCTTGCCAAGACGATTTCGCACCAGCACTAATTCACCGACTAAATTCATAATGTCGTCAAGTCGTTCGGTGTCAACCCGTACCGTTGTCTCGCCTTTAGCTGCTGCCGGTGCCGTGGTCTTTTTAGGAGCAGCAGCAGGTGCTGCGGCCACTGGCGCCGGTTTTTCAGCCTTTACCGCAGCAGCGCTAGCACTGGTAACATTTGTTGATGTGGGGCCGACACCTTTACCATGCATTTCATCTAGCAGGTTTTCAAACTCATCATCAGTAATCAGTTCACTGTCAGATGATGCATTATCCTCGTTTTTACTGTCTTCTTTAGGGGGTTCAGGGGCAGCTATTTTGTTATCACCAGGTTTACCGCTGCCATGTAACTGATCGAGCAGGTCTTCGAATTCATCATCGGTGATCAGTTCATCTGAAGATGATTTTTTAGCCGCATCTGGGGCCGGTTTGACAGCCCCCGGCTTACCGTTTCCATGCAGCTGGTCCAGTAAGTCTTCAAACTCATCATCGGTGATGAGTTCGCTACTGTCTGTCGTGCTTTTCGCAACAGGCGGCTCATCATCCTTAGGGTTGCCGCCGTGTTTACCTTTACCATGCAGCTCATCGAGCAGATTTTCGAACTCATCATCAGTAATGTCTTCAGATGACAGCTCGGTTGCAGCAGCTTCAGTTTCAACGATTTCAGGTTCTTGTTCAGGCTCTGGCTCAGGCGCCACTACAGCTTCAGCTGCAGGCGCGACAGAATCACCAGGCACAGCATACAACCGTAGGTTATCCAGCAGGCTCTGCTCCGCACCAACCGGGTCATTACCTGATTGAATATCATTAAACATGATATTAACGACATCCAGCGCCTGTAAAATCACATCCATTAATTCTGGCGTAGCTACCCGTTCGCCTTGTCGCAACAAGTTGAATATATCTTCCGCAACATGGCAGGTTTCTACCATTACTTCGATGGCGAGAAACCCGGCTCCGCCTTTAATCGTATGAAAGCCCCTGAAAATGGCATTCAGTAACTCAGTGTCTTCTGGATTCTGCTCCAGATCGACAAGTTGTTCACCTAATAATTCAAGGATTTCGCCGGCTTCTACCAGAAAGTCCTGTAAAATTTCATCATCCAGATCAATACTCATAGACTAATACTCAAAACCCCAGACTGGCTAACAGGTCATCTACATCGTCCTGATTATTCATGACGTCTTCCGCTTCTTTTCCAGGAATCTGAGGTCCTTCCAGTTTACCTGCTGTACTTTTTTCAGAACTTTCGGTTGGTTTAGGTTTGCTACCTTCGCCTTGTAAACGAATTAAATTAACCAGATTCGTTTCGACGTCTTCAACCAGCGTAATCACACGGCGAATAATCTGGCCTGTTAAATCCTGAAAATCCTGAGCCATAAGGACCGTGTTTAAATTAGAACCGATCTGAGTCGTAATAATTTTTGAATGGGACAGAAAGCCGCTCAGGTCGGAAGCTAGCTGGCGGAACTGATCAGCACTTAATTCTTTGTTTATAAAACTAGACCAGCGTTGCTCCATATCATCAAACTGGGCATTTAGCTCATCAATTTTAGGCTGGCTGTCTTCAACCGCCGTCAGTGTTTTATCCGCTGACTGCTCTGTCATTGTCATGACATATTCCAGGCGCTCTTTAGCGTCCGGTATTTCACTTTCTGCGATATCATTAAAGCGATCATCCAGCTGAAAGTTCCTGATTGAATCGTGTAGCTCACGCGTTAATTTACCCAGCTCCTGAAATAAGGTGTTTTCCCGATAAGATGCAATCTCATCAAGCATACCATCGATATCTGTATCATCACCTTGTTCCAGATTTTCGATCAGTTTTTTACTTGCTGACAGTAATTGTTCTTTATCTATTCCCGAATTTTGCATATCAAACCCTTGTGCAATTAGCCGTCAATACGCTCGAAAATCTTGTCAATTTTTTCTTTCAACGTAATCGCAGTAAAAGGTTTGACAACATAACCGTTGACACCTGCCTGAGCGGCTTCAACTATCTGTTCCTTTTTTGCTTCTGCGGTGACCAATAGCACAGGCATTGATGCCAGCTTTTCGTCAGCGCGGACTTTTTTTAGTAAATCAATACCTGTCATGATTGGCATATTCCAGTCGGTGACCAGAAAATCAAAATTGCCGTTCTGCAGCATCGGCCATGCTGTCTGACCATCGTCCGCTTCCTGCGTATTATTAAAGCCCAGATCACGAAGCAGGTTTTTAACGATTCGACGCATTGTAGAAAAATCATCCACAATGAGTATTTTCATATTTTTGTCCAAATGTAGCTCCCCAGTTCAATAGAATTGTGTTAATTTCAAGAGTATAGCTAACCTACCCAAGATTGTAAGCGACTCCGCAACCTTATTAAAGCCTGTCCGTGAATCTGACTGACTCGAGATTCACTGACATTCAATACGGCACCTATTTCCTTAAGATTTAACTCGTCGTTATAGTACAACGACATCATCAATTGTTCCTTTTCGGGTAATTTTTGTATTTCACTGGCTAGCGCCTGTTTAAAGTCGCTTTCTTCCAGTTTTTTATGCGGTTCGGTGACTTTTGACTGGCCGCTGATACCGTGCTCATCCTCAACTTGTTCAAGACTGAATAAGCGAGCCGTCATACTGTCTTTTAAAATGGTGTGGTATTCATCCACACTCAGCCCCATATGCTCTGCCACTTCACTATTGGTCGAATCACGACCCAGAATATTCTCTACTTCGTGAACCGCTCGGCTCACATCACGAATCTTGCGGGTAACTGAACGCGGAGTCCAGTCTGTGCCTCGTATTTCATCCAGAATGGCTCCGCGAATTCGGATACCTGCGTAGGTTTCAAAACTGGCGCCCTGACTGGGGTCATAGTTTTTTGACGCTTCCAGTAAACCAATCATGCCTGACTGAATCAGATCATCGATTTGTATATTGCTGGGTAAGCGGTTACCAATATGGTGAGCGATACGCTTTACCAGAACCACATGTTCAGTAACCAGCTTATCGCGTTCATCGTGTTGGATTTGTTTGTACATTACGCAACCTGACGACATCGGTGCAACCCCTGTTTGTTCATTCAGCCTCGACTGCAGCGCTATATTTAATTAATCGTTCAACAAAAAACTCTAACTGTCCGCTGGCCTTATTCGGCTTAGGCCAGTGATTAATGGTTTTAGCCAGCTCAAGAAATGCACGGGACGCCGGGCTTGACGGGAATAACTTACACACCGCTTTTTGCTTTCTGACGGCTTTTTTCAGATTATCATCATAGGGTATATAGCCGGCCATATTCAAATTCACATCCAAATACAAGCCGGCCACGTGATTGAGCTTTTTAAACAGTTGGCGCGCTTCCAGCTCAGTGGGCACCATGTTTGCCAGTATCTGAAAACGCTGAATACCATGGTCCAGATTAAGTACTTTGATCAGTGCGTAGGCATCGGTTAAAGAGGCCGGCTCATCGCAAACCACGACCAGCACTTCATGCGCCGCTTTACAAAAGCTGATCACACTGTCACTAATGCCGGCTGAACTATCGATAACCAGCACATCCAGATCGGTATTAAGTTCTCCGAATGCCCGAATCATTCCAGCGTGTTGCTGCTGGCTCAGCTCCGCCATCATCTGCGTGCCGGAAGCAGCGGGTATGATTTTTAACTGGTCTGGACCTTCAATGATAATATCTTCGAGTTTTCGCTCGCCATTAATAACATGGGACAGGTTAAATGGGCTTTTTAAACCCAGCATCAGATCAACATTCGCCAGTCCCAAATCCGCGTCTAGTAGCATGACCTTATTGCCAGCAGCTATCAGCGACAGGGACAAGTTGACCGACACATTGGTTTTACCTACACCACCTTTACCACTGGCGACTGCGATAACTCTTACGGGTTTTGGGTTGTTCATTCGTCTTAAACCTGCGGCCTGATCAGTCATTTTTTCAATGAGCATTAATCCTGCCTTGATTAAAAGCCAGCGCTAAATCAGTTTCATCGATTTGTTCTGGGTTCTTTTTTAATAAATCCAATGCTCTTGCCACCAGTTCTCTGGCATAAGCGTTTTGTAAGTCTTCCGGTACAGCCTGTCCATCACTGGTATATGCCAGTGGTAACTGGTGCCGAATCAGCATACTGATGGCACCACCAAGACTGGCCGTTTCATCTAACTTGGTAAAGATACAGCCACTGATTTCTGTCAGTTTAAAGCTGCGGATAATTTCATCTAACGCACTGGTCTGTGAGTTGGCTGCCAGAACCACGTACGAGCGGACATTATCCGCTCCCTGTTTTAGGGTGTTAAACTGCTCACATATTCTCATATCCTTTTGACTCATACCCGCAGTATCGATCAAAACCAGTTTTTTATCGTAAAGATTTTGCAAAACTTTATGCAATTCATTGGAGTCTTTCGCGTTATGCACGGGTATTCTTAAGATTCTTGAATAGTTATAGAGCTGCTCCTGTGCGCCTATGCGGTAATTATCAAGAGTAACTAGAGCGATATTATCCTGACCGTTAGCCATCACATAACGCGCTGCAAGCTTGGCTATGGTCGTGGTTTTACCGACACCGGTGGGTCCGACCAGAGCGACTATACCCTGACGGCTTAAAATATCATCTGTTGCGACTGGGATTGCCTGAATCAAGTTATTGATCGCCTGTTTAGATGCTTGCTGCACATCATTATTATTAACTTTATCAATCACTTGTTTTGATATATCTACGGTTAATCCTAGTTCAGAAAATCGTTTTAGCAAGCCAATAGTGGTCGGATTTTGCTTTTTTTGATGTTCCCAGCTCATCATGCTGACCTGGCTTTCCATCATCGCCCGCAAAGCTTTTAACTCCTGCTTCAGACTCTCTGTCTCAAGTTGCTGCTGAGCTGAGATATGAGGCTGTGTATTCAAATGCGTCGGCGCCTCATCATCAACAATAAACTGCGAATAATCGATTTTCTCTCGACGTTTTTCGGGTACTTTTTGAAGCGTATCAAAGTCCTGCGCGGGGTATCTGATTGCGTCATTTGATACGGTTTCATCAGGCATTGCTGGGCTTGCGTGAAAACGCTGCTGCAACGCTGACTCAGAAGCCTCCGGCGCCGCAGCCTGCATCGCAGCAGAGAAACTGACTCGATCTTCAGCAAATGCGGGCCTGCGAGGCTCATCCGGGATTTCAGCATAGGTACGGTAAGCGCGTTTTTTTTCTTTAGGTGCCGATTCAAGGTGCGCCTTATTGTCATAGTCATTAGAAGCCAGTATTTCGACCCCTTCATCCACCATCCGGTTTGATAAAATAACGGCCTCTGCTCCCAGACTCTCCCGAACCTGCTGCATGGCGTTTCTCATATCTGATGCTATAAATCGTTTTACTCTCATCTTTTATCTCTTTTTATCCGGCTACTGTATCAAGCATCCAGGGTTTCAGTGTTATTGCCCACTGTCGCCACCACTTTAATTTGTTTATTGTCGGGTATTTCGTTATAGGCCATCACATGCAAGCCTCTGATCGCGTGTCGAACCAGCTTAGACAGATACGACCGGATCGGCGGAGCAACCACCAAAATCGAGGCCTCGCCTTTGATTTCCTGTTGCTGCGTGACTTGCTCCAGCGATTTAAATAACCTGTCCGCCATCCCTGGCTCGATCCCCATCGCGCCATTTGACGCACTCTGTACTGATTCAAGCAATAATTGTTCCAAAGGTGGCTCTAGGGTAATAACAGGCATTTCAGCCTCTACACCAATGATGTTCTGGATGATTGAACGGCCCAGTGTGACGCGCACGTAGGCCGTCAATTCGTCAGGATCCTGACTTCTGACACCATTATCCGCCAAAGTCTCGGCAATTGATCGCATATCCCGGATCGGTACCGCCTCTTTTAACAGGCTCTGTAAGACTTTTACAATAGTACCTAGGCTCAGCGTTTTCGGCACCAGATCTTCTACCAGCTTAGGCGAACCTTCTGCCAGCTTATCCAGCATTTGTTGCACTTCTTCGTAACCAATTAATTCATAGGCATGTTCTTGCAATAACTGACTTAAATGCGTTGCAACAACGGTCGCAGCATCAACCACGGTGTAGCCCAGAGTCTGCGCATGATCACGCTGATTGCCATCAATCCAGACCGCTTCCAGCCCAAATGCAGGATCCATCCCTTTAACACCCTGCAGTTCACCGTAAACAGTACCGGGGTTAATCGCCATCTCGCGTTCCGGATGAATCTCAGATTCACCAATCGGCACACCCAGCAAGGTAATGCGATAAGCATTGGGGCTTAAATCAAGATTATCTCTGATATGAACAGGCTGAATCAGGAAACCAAAATCCTGTGAGAGTTTTTTTCTGACGCCTTTAATGCGGCTTAACAACATGCCATCCTGATTACGATCAACCAACGGAATTAAACCGTAACCGACTTCCAGACCAATTAAATCAACCTGTTTGACATCGTCCCAGCTCAGTTCTTTGGTTTCACCCGGCTGCTCAGCAGACCCTGCCGGAGATTGAGACGCTCCCAGCACTTCACCACTGAGGGCTTCATCGCGTGGTACTCGGTGATCAAAATAATACGCGGTTAAGGCTGACATCAAGGCCAGTGATAAAAATGCCATATTCGGCATGCCTGGTATTGCGCCTAATATGCCCAGAATAGCCGCTGTAACCCACAAAGGTTTGGTATTTTCAAATAACTGACTGATGACTTGCTGACCCAAATCCCGTGCTTTTGAGTTACGCGTGACGATAATGGCGGTTGCCGATGACAATAACAGCGACGGAATCTGCGCCACCAGGCCATCACCAATAGTTAATAAGGTATAAAACTGTACCGCATCATTAGCCGACAGATCGTGCTGTACAATACCGATGGCCAGACCGCCTACGACATTGATAAACAGGATTAATATACCGGCAATTGCATCACCTTTAACAAATTTACTGGCACCGTCCATTGAGCCGTAAAAATCAGCTTCGGCTGAGACATCTTCACGCCGAGTACGCGCCGTTTCCTGATCAATCAAGCCGGAGTTTAAATCGGCATCAATCGCCATCTGCTTTCCGGGCATGGCATCCAGTGTAAATCGCGCACTGACCTCTGAGACACGGCCAGCACCCTTAGTCACCACGATAAAGTTAATGATAACGAGAATCGCAAACACCACTAAACCCACCGCATAATTACCACCGATGACAAATTCACCAAACGCTTCAATCACACTACCGGCGGCACCGGTACCGGTATGGCCTTCCAATAACACCACACGGGTTGAAGCCACATTAACCGATAAACGCAATAAGGTAGCGATCAACAAAACCGTTGGAAAAACTACGAAGTCGAGCGGTCTAGCGGCATACACACACACCAGCAGCACCACCAATGACAAGCCGATATTAAATGTAAAGAATATATCCAGCGCAATGGCTGGCATCGGCAGCACCATCATTGAGAGCATGGCCATTAATAATATCGGGGCTGCCAGACCACGATCCGCTGCATATTGTAAATTTCTAAGTACGGCTTCCATCACTCACTCCAGATCAATGTCGACGACCATTAGATGGGTCAAAAAATTCATCGGTAAATTGTTTATATTCATCGGGTAACGTTGTTTTTGGCACCTCGGGGGCTTTAGTGCCTTCTTTCTTGGCTGTTTTCAGATGAAACACATAAGCCAGTATCTGCGCCACAGCCAGATATAAGGCCTCAGGAATCTCATCACCAATCTCTGTTTTGTAAAATACTGCACGCGCCAGTGGTGGTGCTTCAACCAGTGTTACATTATTGTGTACAGCCACTTTTCGAATACTGGCAGCAATCAGGTCAGCACCTTTAGCCACCACTACCGGAGCCCTGCCGCTAATTTGATCGTATTTCAGGGCAACCGCAAAATGTTCCGGATTGGTAATAACCACATCCGCTTGCGGCACATCTTCCAGCATCCTGCGCTCTGACATCTCACGCTGTAATTGCCTGATTTTGCCTTTTACTTCAGGCCGCCCTTCCGAGTCTTTCATCTCGTCTTTGACTTCCTGTAGTGTCATCCGCATTTGCCGCATGTGGTCCCAGACCTGAAACGGCACATCAATCGCTGCAATAATCATTAACGCTATACTTAGCATTAAAAATCCCCAGCCAAATAACTCTCCGGCGTGCGCCATTGCCGCTTCAACAGACTGACTACCCAGCTTCAAAAAGCTATCGGCCTGTGACCACAAAACAATAATCGAAACCGCCGTCACCAGAAAAAACTTGGCCATGGTTTTAACCAGCTCAACCAAACTTTTCATCGAGAACATCTTTTTGATGCCGCTGATTGGATTGAGCTTGCTAAATTTTGGTTGTAATGACTCCCAGCTAAAAGCCCACCCTCCAACCAGAATAGGTGCCACTAAGGCTGCTATAAACATGATTACCAGAAAAGGCAAAATGATAATTAAGGCATCAATAACACTGTCAAGAAACCGCGTTACAATCATTATCGGATCAAAAATTTCAGCTCTTGAAGGCGTCAGCCCTTTAATCATTAGCTTTGTTAAGCCATCGGTAAACATACTCCCCATGATCAACAATGCCGCTGCTGCCAGCGCCACAATCGCCATGGTGTTAAAATCGCGCGAGCGCGCAATCTGGCCTTTCTTTTTCGAGTCGGCCTGGCGTTTGGGGGTGGGTTCTTCGGTCCGTTCCTGACCGCTCTCTTCAGCCATTACTTCGCCCCCGCACTAATGGCCTGATGCGCCGCATCAAACGCGTGCATAATCTGGTTTGAAAACTGCGGCAGCATGCTTGGTAAGGTCAGCATTAATAAAATAAAACCCAGCAGTAACATCAATGGAAAACCAACTGCAAATATATTTAGCTGTGGCGCTGCCCGGGTAATCACACCCATGGCAATATTCGACATCAGTAAGGCCGTTACTGCCGGTATCGCGACCAGAATCGCGCCGACAAACATCTGACTGCCCCAGGCTACTACCTGCCAGATACCATCCCGAGTCATACCAGTTTCCGCTACCGGTAAAATTTCAAAACTTTGAATCACCATTTGCAATAACAATAAGTGACCATTCATTGATAGAAATAATAAGGTCGCAATAATGATGAAATATTGTGCCACTACCGGTACCTGCACACCGTTTTGCGGGTCCATCATACGGGCAAAACCCAGTCCCATAGCCATCGCAATGGCTTCGCCTGCGATAACCAATAATTGAAATGCCATCTGTAAGAAGAAGCCCATTGCCGCGCCAATAATGACCTGCTGTCCGAGGATTAACAGTCCTTGCAAAGAAATAGGATCAACCCCTTTCACCGGCTCAATCACAGGATATAACGCGACGGTTACCAGCACAGCTAAGACCACTCTGATACGCACAGGAAACGACGATGCAGCATAGATAGGCGCTACCATCAGCATTGCGCTGATACGCACAAATGGCCAGTAGGCACTGGTAATAATCTCGTTAATCTGTTGCAGGTTAATAGTCACGGGATATGCCGTTTAACCCAGCATGGAAGGAATGTTGGTGATCAGGCGGGTCGTGAAGTCGACAATATTACGCAGCATCCACGGTCCAAATACAAATAACGCGATAACCAGAATGCCGAGCTTGGGAATAAAACTTAAGGTCATTTCATTAATCTGCGTTGCCGCCTGAAACATACCCACAATTAAACCAACAGCCAGCGCTGATAACAGCATCGGTGCAGCCAGCAATATGGTCATCCATAATGTCTGGCTAGCCAGCATCATGACGGTATCCTGATTCATGCAATGTTCCTCAACGACAAATTTTTGACAAAATGTAACACGTAATACACTAACTGCATTAACCGTGCCTATTTACACAAGGTCGAGGTATTTTATTAAAGAAGCCTGATGCAGCGGCTTTTAGAAGAAACTCAAGTGACAAAACTCATGGCCAGCGTACCTGTAATCAGGGCCCAGCCATCAATTAATACAAATAACATCAGTTTGAAAGGTAATGAAATAATCAGTGGTGACAACATCATCATACCCATCGCCATTAATACTGATGCGACCACCAGATCAATGATTAAAAAAGGAATAAACAACATAAAACCGATCTGAAAAGCGGTCTTTAATTCACTGGTTAAAAAAGCCGGCAGTAATAAAGAAAATGGCACGCTTTCGGGTGAATCAATCGTGCCGTGATCTGCTATTCGGGCAAACAGTGCAATATCATCTTCGCGAGTTTGCGCCATCATAAAATCATGGAATGGCTGTTTAAGTTTTTCAATAGCCGCATCGGCTGAGATTTTTTCTGCAACATAAGGACTGTAGGCTTCGTTATACACTTTGGTAAATACCGGCGACATAATAAAAAAAGTCAGAAATAGTGAGAGCCCGATTAATACTTGATTAGATGGAGTCTGTGCGGTACCCAAGGCCTGCCTTAAAATTGATAAAACAATAATAATGCGGGTGAAGGATGTCATGGTTAACAAAATCGCAGGCAGTAATGACATGACCGTCATTAATGCCAGTATTTGTAATGTTACGCTGTATTGTTTACCTGCTGCGGTGTCCTGTACCGTGATGGCCGTGAGCCCGGCATCTGCAAAGACACTGGCTGGCAGTAAGCCCACGATTAGCGTGAGCAATGTCAGCACGATGGATTTATAGCGAATAGCTTTGATAATGGCTGTATTGGCGAAGACTTTAGAAAAAATAGACGTCATTTTTTTATGGTGTTATTCAGTGCCTGCACAAACTTGGCCTTAAAATCAGTCGCTGAACCGGTTGTCTGTTCGGCGATATTCTCATAGTCGCCTTCCAGTTGGTGCAGGGTATTGACTTGTCCCTGAGCCACTCCTAATAAAAGGCGTTTGTTTTCGACTTGTATCAATACCACTTTTTCACGTGGTCCAAGTGACAGACCACCTAACAGGCGAATCCTTTGTGAACCCGACAGCTGCATACCACCCATTCGACGAACCACCCAGGCCATCAAAAATATCAGTGCCAGCACCAGACCTAGCCCGAGAAACATATTGGCAATACTAGAAGCCGATAACGGGTCGACCGGCATCACTTTTTCTTCCGTAGCGGCATTTACAGCCAGTGGTAACAGCAGCATTGATGCCACTACCAGATTGTGTAGTCGAGACATATTGACCATTACCTTAAATGCTTAACGCGATCAGCAGGACTGATAATATCCGTCAGCCTGAGACCAAATTTTTCGTTTACCACGACCACTTCGCCACGCGCAATCAGGGTGCCATTAACCAGTACATCCATCGGTTCACCAGCCAGCCTGTCGAGCTCAACGACAGAGCCCTGATTTAGCTTCAAAAGGTTTCGAATACTGATTTGGGTGCGTCCAATTTCCATAGAAATATATACAGGTATATCCAGAATCGCATCCAGCTTTACATCTTCAACAGAGCCTTTCTCAGACACCATGCTGTTGCGCTCAAAATCTTCCATTTCATGCTTCTGAATATTTAGCGCATCTGCCGGGTTATGATCTTTTTTTGCCGTTGCGGTTACAGTCTCAGCTTCTGTTTCTGCCTGTTCCTCCAGTGCCGAAGCCCAGTCATCATCGGCAGACTCAGTTACCTCAATATCATCTTCATCACTCATTGTAACTACTCCACATACAGAACTACTGCTCTAATAATTTAAAATCTATGGTTTCTCGTTTAACGACTTCTTCTACCCGTACCGACACATTGCCATTTGAAACCCCCATTTTTCCCCGGAACAGCGGAATATGTTCGACCTCAATCATAACTTTGTCAGGCATATCAAACGGAATCACGTCGCCAACCTTTAATTTATTGATCGAGGCAATACTCATTTTGGTATCCATAATTGTGGATGACATATTAAGCTTAGCCTCAAATATTTCACTTCTTAACGAGCCTATCCAGCGATCATCAACCTCTGTTACATCACTTTGTACACCAGCATCGAGTAAATCACGGATTGGCTCAACCATTGAATACGGCATGGTAATATGCAGGTCACCGCCGCCGCCCTCAAGGTCTATTCTGAAGGTGCTGATAACAACCACTTCCGTCGGGCTGACGATATTCGCTAGATGCGGGTTGACTTCTGCGCTTTGAAATTCAAACGCTAATTCAACCACCGGCTCCCAGGCCTTTGCCATGTCGATGAAACACTGCTCCAGCAACATCTGAATAATACGCTGCTCAGTGGGAGTGAAATCACGGCCTTCAATCTTGTTGTAAAACCGCCCTTCACCACCAAAGTAATTATCGACAACAACAAAGACCAGCTTCGGGTCTATCACGAATAAAGCCGTGCCTCTTAAAGGTTTGACCCGTACCAGATTTAAACTGGTAGGTACGTATAAACTATGCACATACTCAGCAAACTTAAGCATGCGTACACCGCTGACTGACAGCTCTGCATTACGGCGCAATAAGGTAAACAAGCTAATGCGGAAATTTCGAGCAAAACGCTCATTGATCATTTCCAGTGTCGGCAAACGTCCACGTACAATACGTTCTTGGCTATTAAAATCATAACCACGAGCAACGCCATCATGCGTATCGGCTTCTGTGTCTATATCGCCGCCATCAACTCCATGGAGTAAGGCGTCGATTTCATCCTGACTTAATACATCTTGTGCCATATTGTTTTAATCTACTGCATCACGAAACTGGTAAACAAAAAGGCTTCAATCTTATTCGGCTCACCGGCATCTTTTAATACCTTGGATGTCACCTTGACGGCTTCTTTGCTTAACTCACGTTTACCTTTTACAGTATTTAACTCCTCATATTTTTGACTGCCAAACAGCAATAACAGATCGTTTCTTATTCTTGGCATATGCTTCTCGATGGCTATTTTTACAGCTTCATCGTAGGTCATAACCTGAACATTCACCTGCAGATATGCCGCCTGTGACTGCTCTTCAAAATTGGCAAGAAAGGTCGGCTCAAGTGGCACATATATGGGTGTTTTCGGCGCCATAACTTCTGTGCTTACAGTTTCACCATTGGCATTGACCACCGCTGGACCTTTATTATTCATCATCATAAACAACGCCACACCGACACCGATTACAACCAGTAATAAAATCACCAGGGCAATCACTATTATTTTCAGTGATCCAGCTGAATCTTTCGCATCATTTACATCATTTTGGGCCATTAGCCTGAACTCCAACGCTAGATTAAGTAAAGCAAAATATATGCCTATATTTGCTCAAAGAACAAAAACTTAATTATTTTAAAAAAAAACGCCTATTCGATTGTTTTCTAAAGAAATAATAGACCATTATTGACGAAATTTTAGAATTTAAACAGCTAATTTATTTACCTGAGGTCGATAAACGACAAGTTACTGACACCAAATTTCTGACATCTGTTATAAACTACTGGTATGTTTAATCTTCCGCCACTGCATTCTAGCAAACCTATCGATGCCAAAATCATCCCGGTCGTCTTACAAACCTGGCAGATTGGTCAGATATTTGAAAGCCGTGCAAAAACCAGCAGTAACGCTCAGGGCGAGTTTTTATTACAAATTGGCCAGCATTTGATCAATGCCAAGATCAAAACACCAATCCAGGCAGGCGAAGAACTCAAGCTACAGGTCAGCAAACTGGGTTTTGAACCGGTTTTAAAGATCATCACTCCAACACCTGCAGCGACCGATGCCATTACTCTCTATCTGAGACAAGCCGTTCCACAAAACAACAGTATCCAAAAATTACTCAATCTGGTGCAACGGATTCAGCCTTTAATTCCGTCAACATCGGCTCTGACACTAACGCCAGTACCGATACAAAACAAGCTATCGGCCGATAACTTCAGTATTGGTACGGTCATTTCGGCCTCTGACAACAGCGTCGAGTTCGGCCAGGTGAATCTTAAAGCACCCGAGATTGGCCTGCCAGCTGCAAAAATGACGTTAACAGAGAAAGATAACGGATTGCTCAAGGTTGTCGATGAAATAGCGAGTGGGACAAAAAATAAAGCTCCAGATCAGACTTTAGATTTAAAAACATTTAGCCGACAGTTACAGACACTGCTGCAGATTCCGCTTAAAGCCGAGAATGCTTCAGCAGACAAAATACAGCTTTTTTTACAACAAAGTGGCTTTAACCTTGAAAACAAGATTTTAAAAAACAGCGAAATACCGGTTAAGGACCTGAAATTTAATCTGATTCAGTTAAAACAAACGGTTGATCAAATTCTAGCCAAAACACAGGTTCCGGCTGTTATTAAGAACCCTGAACTAATTAGTACCTTAGCTGCTGAATATCGCCTGCCTGCGATTGCCAATTATTTACTTTACGGTATCGCAGCAGCTGAAAAAGCTGAGATCATTGGTTTTATTAGTCACCCGACAAGCTTTAATAACAACACTATCAGCGATAAACAGTCATTTATTTTTCAGGCTGTTCAGAAATTTTCTGCCAAAGAGATGGCTCAACTCAAGCAATGGATTCAGTTTATTCCGACACTCACTGAAATTCGCCAGTTAATTGAGCAAAGCATCAATACCATTACCAATCACCAGTTGCAGGCACTGCAAGTTGAAGCAGAAGCCGACTCTGCTTTCATGGTGTTATTTAACTTGCTAGTATCTAAAAACACTGACTGGATTGATTTATTTAATATCAAAGTCAATAAGCAGCAAGCTGACGAAGAAACCCACTGGAGCGTTACTATTCAGATGGAAATCGCTGAGATGGGCCTGCTTGAGGCCCGTTTGATACTGGTTAACAAGCAGCTACACGCCGGTTTAACCAGTGAATCAAATGCGACTCACCAGTTAATTAACGAGCATTTACATCTTTTGCAATCAGCCTTAACCCTTGCCGGCTTTGATGTCGCCACTATCAGCAGTAAACACGACAAAATAAAGCCTATCGATCAGCGCCTGCCCGGTCACGGGCCATTGCTAGAAGATAAGGCATAGAGAAACCGATGAAACAAAAGATACCGGTCGCCATCGCACTTGAATATGATCAGCAAAAGGCGCCTGTGGTTAAAGCCACTGGCAGCGGTGAACTGGCCGAACGCATTATAGAAATCGCAAAAGAAAACAATATCTATTTACAGGAAGATGAGGGTCTGATTGAAATACTGGCAGAGCTGGAATTAGGCGATGAGATTCCAGAGCAGCTCTATAAAGCCGTGGCCGAGGTGATTGCCTTTGCCTATATTATTAAAGGCAAGTTTCCTCAGAATTTTCAACAATGACGCCGGTATAGCTAAGAGCCTGCGATAGATGCCACGGACTACAGCAATGGTCACGATGCGATCTCAGGCCTTCTGAAACAAAGCCTCAGTAATAACCTGCTGTTTTTTGCCAACTTGTTAACATTTAAAGCTATAAAGATCAGGTTATTACTATTTCATTTACCTATAATAATCTATACTTTATACAACATTATCTTAACTACAGTTAAATACGCCGTTTACAGGAATACCAACAAATGATGATTAGTATTACCCCATTATTCAATGCCATATTAGAGAAAAGATACGTACTAATACTTCTGATCAGCGCACTCTTATCATCTCCTCTTGCTCTGGCTGCCAATAATCAGGACCAGTTAAGAGAGCTCAAAGAACAGTTACATCAGGCCAATGCAGACCTTCGAAAATCAAAAGTACGCTATGAAACGCTTGAAATCGAACGCAACGCATCGCAATCAAAGTTACTCACAATCAAAGCCAGCGTCGATGAAGAACGTAAAAAACTCAAAGATTTGCGCACAGCAGAAGAGCAGTTCCCAAATATTGACTTTACCGACCAGTTAAATAAACAACGCGGAGTCTGGCAAAAGGCTAATCGTAATTACCTCACAAATTCAGCCTTTGTTAAAGCGCTGGACGACAAAATCAGCGACAGTCGTGCCAATTACGATATCAATCTTAGAAAACAAAAAAGTATTCAGGATTCGATTAACGATTTGTCTGACCGACTCGCCGGCAGCAAGTTACAAGATCAGCTTAAAAACCTGCGTCACTCCAAACGTATTGAAGTATCAGTCCGGGAAACTTGTAGCCTGACCGTGACAAAAGATAAATGCCGCGATCAGGCACGGGTCAAGGCTGAACGCAACGCCTCTGAAAAAGGCGCAGTGGTTGTGATCGAATCCGTGACCGAGGTTAAAAACTTTAACTTGAGCAAGGACGAAGTCAGAAGCAAGGTCAAAGCACGTATTTCAGATATCCGCGTGATCAAAGATTCATACGATTTAACTGCTGATAAAACCGGCTGGGTAATCGATTATGCGATCAGCGCACTGGTTACACCCAGCGTAACAGAAGAAATGATTGCCGATCTAAAAAATCAAATTATCCAGAATTTAGACAGTGATCTGGGTACACCGACACTGAACCCGGCTGCCACAATTACAGACATTAACATTAACACTAACAACAACACTCAAGCACAACAAGATCTCCTACAAGACAAGCAACAGAAGGCCCAGCTTGAACTTGAGAAGGCATCACAAATGGCACTAAAAGAAGATCAGGCACAGGCCGAGCTTGAAGCTCAGGCCATTCGCCGTCAAGCCGAAAATATCGCCCGAAAAGAAGCGAAAAAACAGGCTGATGATGAAGCTAATCTGAGCCAGAAATTTTTCCCAACATTTTAAATCTTTGAGGACCCGTGAATGAAAAAAGTATTATCCTTACTGCTGATCACATTAGGCACACTACAGAGCATTGATGTAAATGCCGAGATGCTGTTCAGACCTCGCGCATCAGTTGGTGTAGCCAAATATGAATTATCCTTTCTGGATCAGACACAGGGCTCCATTACCGATACCTCGTATTTAACCTTAGGCGCTGGTATCACACTGGCTTCAGGCCGTACTTTTCTTGACCTTTCAGTCGGCACATCACTGGGCGGCCAGCATGATTACACGGCAAATGGTCAGACAGAAGTTTTTCAGCGCACTGATTTCGCCGGCACTCTGGGTTATGTATTAAATTCATCTATGTCGGTTTTTGCCGGCTTCAAATCTGGTAGTTCTTATTTTGAGAACCCTACTGCTAATTCCAGCTACATGTCATTTAACTCATCCGGTCTGTTTGGTGGTGCCAGCCTGTCATTACGTCTTGGCACAGATGTACTTTCATTAAACGGCGCACTGGCATTGATGAACGGCACTCTAGTCGACGATGATCAGACAATTAATCATTTTAACGAAAAGGCTAACACGGTTGGTGTCAGTGTCGGCGCCTCCTATGTAATCAACTTATCGAAAGAATCAGGCTTCATACTGAAAGGCTCACTACAGAGCTATAGTTTTGCAAACTGGAGTGGTAATTATTCAGATAACAATAATTTATCTGATCTTAAAGAAAGTATTGTTTCTGGCAATCTGGCCTATTTTGTCAATTACTAACGTAAAACCACGCCTTCATGAGGACCGCAGCGGTCCTCTTTTTGAAAAAATACCAATATGATGAAAAATCTTCCTGTACTTATTATTACCACATTATTGCTGAGTGCCTGCATGAGCAACAGCCGAACCAGTGTGAGTCTGGATACTAGCATTCAGCTACCACACTGGTATCACAACCCCAATATTCCGGGTTATGTGGGTGTCAGTACGATTGCACCGCCTCAGTCATTTGGAGGTATTAAAGCACAACAAAGAGTAGCCGAGCTCAAGGCACAGGCTGAACTAGGCCGAATGAAGCAACTGCTAGTGCAGTCAGAAACTCATCTTCAACAGTCAAATCAACAGCAAAGCAGGATGGACACCCATTCCAGACTCTCATCTGCAACGACTCTGGATTTATCCCGTGCAGTCATTCGCGAACAATGGCAACACCCATTGAGTGGAGACCTTTATATCTGGATGCTGGTGCCCAAGCCATAATCAACCGCCTCACAGTTTTATAAGTGGCGTTACCCCAACTTGTCTTTATTTAGCGGACTATCGCTTTTAGTTCATCCACCAGTCGTTCACACTCTATCTGAGTGCCGATGGTGATACGCAAATAATTTTCAATTCTGGGCTGTTTGAAATGACGGACAATAATATTTTTTGCACGCAATCCTTCAGCAATAAGCTCAGCATTGATTGCTTTATGTTCAGCGAATATGAAATTGGCTTTTGACGCCGCTACCGAAAAACCCAGTGCCAGTAACTGCTCATTAAGCCAGCTACGGCTATTGATAATTTTTTCACACTGCGCCGAAAAATAATTATTATCCTGAAATGCAGCAATCGCACCGGCGGTTGAAAAACGATCCATAGGGTAAGAATTAAACGAGTTTTTCACTCGCTCCAGCGCTTCTATTAAGCCGCTATCTCCCACCGCAAAGCCAACCCTCAAGCCTGCCAGTGAACGTGATTTTGACAGCGTTTGTATTACCAGAAGATTTGGGTATTTATTAACCAGCGCTATCGCACTGTCTCCACCAAAGTCGATATAGGCTTCATCAACCACCACAACAGAATCGGTATTGTGCTGTAAAAAATCATCAATAGTTTCCAAGCTCAGTAATTTACCTGTCGGTGCATTTGGGTTTGCAAAAATAACACCACCGTTTGCTATTTTATAATTGTCCAGTCGAATATTGAAGTCGTCATCCAGCGGAATCTGTTGATACTCAATTTGATAGAGCTTGCTATAAACGGTATAAAAACTGTAAGTAATATCAGGAAACAACAGAGGCTGATGATGATTAAGCAAAGCCTGAAAACAATGTGCCAGCACTTCATCCGACCCATTACCGATGAACACCTGCTCTGGTTTAAGCTTGTAATAATCGGCGATACAGGCTTTTAAATCGGATGACTCAGGATCAGGGTAAAGCCGTAACTTATCATTTGCCTGTGCCTGCATGGCCTGGATGGCCAGAGCGGATGGAGGGTACGGGTTTTCATTGGTGTTGAGCTTAATCAGTTTATCTGTTTTAGGCTGTTCACCCGGCACATATGGAGTCAGTTGATTGACCAGCGCACTCCAGAAACGACTCATTTTATACTCCCAAGCTTTATAACAGGCAGAATTTAAACCGCTATAATATCAGGCTATTCGCATTCTGATAACTGTTTAAAGCAATGCACTGACTTAGTCCCATCTGAAATACCATGAACCAAACAGCAAAAAGACAATGCTCTGGCTCAGCAACACCGTAATGTGATAGCCCACGTCTATCAAACCGGCACCGTCAATCATGATAGCTCTTGCGGCTGCTGTCACGTGTGTCAGCGGAAATACTTCTGCAATAGCCTGCATCAGCGGCGCGGCGCCTTCAAGCGAGAACCATACTCCTGAAAAAAACATCATTGGCCAGCTAAACAGATTGAGCAAACCGCCTGCCGCTTCTTCGCTGGTTATTCTTGCGGCAATCACCAGACCCAGACTGATCATACTCAAAGCGCCAAGCGCAAAAACCAGAAATAAACTGGCGTAAGAACCATTCATTACAAAACCAACAAAATAATTCGTCGCGTAAAACACAAAAGCCGTTACCAGCATGATTAAGATCATCCGTGAGACAATTTGTGCCGATAAATATTCAAAGGCGCTAATCGGCGTAGCTTTAAGTCGTTTGAGCATGCCATTTTTACGGTAACGCACAATCACAAAGCCGACACCAAATAAGGCACTGAACATCATGTTCATCGACAAAATACCCGGAATTACCCAGTCGATATAACGTATTTGTTTTCCGCTGACACTTTGTTTATGAAACCCGCTGTTATCAACACCTAATAATACTTTTTCAACAAGATAACCTGAAGGAGACTCGGTATTTATCCAGTACTGCTGTTTCTCTGCATCTAACAACATATCAACCTGATGACGCTCTACCTTGGATACGGCCCGCTCAAAGTCATCGACCTGATAAAATTCGATATGCTTCAATTGCATAAACTTCTGCGACACACTACTCGCCAGATTCTGATTAATAACACCAACTTTAAACTGCTTTCCAATATCACCTGAAAATGCAAACGAAAAACCCGCCACAATCAATACCGGCATCAGAATATTCCAGCCCAGCGATGAGCGATCGCGCAAGAACTCTTTATTTCGAGTATTTAATAATGCCAAAAACCTGGTAAAAACCATAATGCTACATCCTTAATTCTTTGCCTGTTAATTCCAGAAACAAATCATCCAGCGTCCGTGAACGGATTTGTAGCTGCGCCAGTGACACATTACTCTTGATAAGACTGGCGATAACCTGATTCACATCACAAGTGGTTATTTCAATATGATCATCTCTGCTATGGGCATTTAATGAACTCATATCAAAGCCTTCTACTGCCGTTGCGGGCAACTGTAACACCACATCGTTAAAGTGAGCTGCCAGTAATTCTTTTGGTGTTCCGTGAGCAATGATTCTGCCGTGGTCCATAATCGCAATTTCATCACACAGTGTATATGCCTCATCCATGTAATGAGTGGTCAGTATAATGGTTTTGCCATCGGCTTTAATATCATTGATCAGATCCCAGAAATTTCTTCTGGCCTGCGGATCCAGTCCGGTTGTAGGTTCATCAAGGAAGATAATATCCGGATCATTAACGAGAGCGATCGCCAGTAACAATCGCTGACGTTGTCCACCTGACAGCGCCCTGTTATCCTGATCAAGATACTCCGTTAAATTACAGCGTTTAACCAGCTCATCGATATTGGCATTCTTAGGATAAAAACGAGCGAACATCTGCAGAGTTTCACGAACCGTAATGTAATCTTGTAATGCGGTCGACTGAAACATAATACCGGCTTCTTTGCGAAAACGGTCTCCCGGCACATCACTCTTGTACAAAATATCACCCGAAGTGGCTGCAACAATGCCTTCAAGTATTTCTATCGTGGTGGTCTTACCTGCCCCATTAGGTCCTAGCAAACCAAAACAAATACCAGCCGGTAACGCAATATCAATGCCATTGACAGCCTTGACTGAGGGGTAATGTTTAACTAAGTTTTTAACTTCTAGCAATATCTCTGTCAAACTATTCATCCTTTATTTTGATACCAAATGAAGCCATGTCATGATGTCATTTAGCATAACATTCTTCAACAGCCAGCATACACGCGAGAGTACTCATGCCATCAACATCCCGCCATACGTTGTATTATATTCATGACCCAATGTGTAGCTGGTGCTGGGGTTTTAAGCCACTACTACAACAGCTTGAACAACAACTGCCAGAAAGTGTCGATATGAAATACCTGCTGGGGGGACTCGCCGCAGACAGTCAGCAAGCAATGCCCGATGATATGAAAAACTTTCTGCAGCAAACCTGGCGTAGCATTCAGCTTAAAATCCCCGGTACCCCGTTTAATTTTGACTTCTGGACACTATGTCAACCCAGGCGCTCTACCCATATTGCCTGCCGGGCTGTTATTGCTGCCAGACGACAGCATGTCGATTATGAAAAACAAATGATCTCTGCGATTCAGCAGGCTTATTACCTTAATGCCAGAAACCCTTCAGATCAGAAAGTTTTAACTGCACTGGCTATCGATTTAAAACTGGATACAGTCGCATTTACTGCTGATCTCAACAGCCCCGCGACACAAGAAATTCTGCAGCAGGAAATACATCTGTCTCAGCGCTTAGGTGCTCAGGGCTTTCCGAGCCTGATACTGGTTAATGGCGAGGTTTGCAGCACTGTTGCCCTTGATTACAATCATCTGGCGGTTAATTTACAGCAAATTATGGCTTTAATTTAACCGCTTGATACCAGAGCAGCAGCCAGTGCCGCTTCATCAATCGGATAAGTCAGTGTCGAGTGCACATCACTGACTGCCAGCAGCCGGTTGAGCTTGTCGGTATTTTCCCGGTCATAAAAAACCACTACACGGGTAGCCGGGTATTTCTGAATAGATGCTAACAGGGTTTCAAGACTGCTGGTACGGTCACGAAAGTCTGATTGATAATTGAATTCTGCCACAATCATTTCAGGCGGCTGTTTTTTTATAGCGGCCACTGCTTTGCGCATACTTTCAACCATCGTCACCTGATAACCCGCCTTTTGATAAATTGCATCATAAAGTGGGTAACCTCCCTGTTCCACAATCGACAACAAATGCCGGGGCTTTGTCATTATTGCGACGAGCTCATCCATGAACAATCGAGATGCATACGCACAGAGACCAGACCTTGTAGACCATCTTCAATAATGGTGTTGACAGGGGTGCGTTGTTTAAACCGACGATGGCCACGACGCATCCATAAAGCACCCATTTTTTCGCTGTGTGGGTAGGTAGTGTGTAAGGCATCATCAATAGCGAGTATATGTTCAACCCGGGTATTAACATCATCGGTATCGGGCAGTGGGGTATCATCACGAAACGATCTTAAAACGCGAGTCCGGGTACCTTCAGGTAAGGCCAGCACACCTACCTGCTGCTCAGCATTTAATTCCCACGATTCTAATAAACCCATAATATAACGGGTCATTCTCATTCTTGGATCTTCAGTCTGTTGCTCAGTCATACGCTAACCCTGCTTTCGGGCCCTTTATTAAAACCATTGAAAGCAGATTTTAACACAGACTTAATCTATAATGCAGAACCTGAATCATCCGCTTATAAAAAATCATTACAATATTTCCGCACACCAATAAGGGTTAATAGGTAAAACATTTCAGATGCCTTCTTCAGACAACCCCAGACTTATTCTCACACCACAACCCAATGAATTTATTTTAGCGGAGACGGCATCATTTATATCTGCTTTAACTGAATTAAAGTTCCTGGGCGCATTACTTTACGAAAGCAATTCTGAGTCCAGCTTTGAATGTGGCGATGACTTTTTACATAAAATTAGTTTTCTTGGCTGCTCGCCTACTCTCTACTCGGACGCTGGCAGCGACCTTATTATCCGCGTACTGCAATCCAGCCAGCTGCAATTTTTTCACTGTCATTCAATGCCGCCACCAAGGTGCCCGCATTGTCAGAAAACCGATAAAAACTGGTCTGATATTTATCAGCTCTGGCAGCAAAACAATAACGCCGTCTCGGTCTGCCCGCATTGTCAAAAAGAGTTTAACTTTAGCAACATGAAATGGAAAAAAAATGGCGGCTATGGCAAATTATTGATACAAATTCATGGCATACAGGAACAACTGGCTGTGCCTAACCAGACTTTTCTCAGTGAACTTGAAGCGACTACCGATACCTGCTGGGAATATTTTTTTGCCGAATAATGCTGCTAATGCAGCGCTGACGACTGATTGATATATAACAAGAGTTTAGAAAACTTAAACCCTATTTAAAAAAATTAGCCTTATAATAAACATGCAGGCTGCTATTTCCTCGGTTTGCGGCGCTGACCATAGATACAGGAAGACCATGCCAGATCACTCTATAAAAATAGTCACTTATAATATCCACAAAGGCTTTAGCACCACCAACAAACATTTTGTATTACACGACATAAAAAATGCCTTACAAAAAGTCGCTGCCGACATCGTTTTCCTGCAAGAGATTCAGGGTGAACATCAGCTAAAAAGCTCATCGATTTTAAACTGGCCCAGTGAGCCCCAGTTTGAATTCCTGGCTGATCAGGTCTGGCCTCACCATGCCTATGGTAAAAATGCCATTTATCAGGCCGGCCATCATGGCAACGCCATTCTCAGCAAACACCCGTTTCAGCAATGGGAAAATATTAATGTCTCGAATATGGCAAATGCCAGCCGCAGCCTGTTACACGGCGTCATTTCGCTGCCCGATACAGAGAGTCCGCTGCATGTCATTTGTGTTCATCTTGGTTTATTTGCAAAAGAACGCCGGCGCCAGTTCAAAACCCTGTGTGAACGTATCGATTCCCATGTTCCACATCATGAACCGCTGATTATTGCCGGTGATTTTAATGACTTCTGGCATCAGGCAGAACACCATCTGCAGGATCATTTGCAGCTGACCGAGGTTTTTCAACAGCTAACCGGATCGCATGCGCGCAGTTTCCCCGCCTGGCTACCGATTATGCACACTGATCGCATTTATTTCCGAGGCCTCAAAGCCGTGCACTGCCAGCGTCTTAAAAACAACCCTTGGAAACGACTGTCCGACCATATCCCCTTACTGGCTGAATTTACAGTAGACACATGAAATCCACATAAGAATCAGTTAATATACGGACAAACTTTCCCCTGGAGATTCGCATGAGTGACAATGAGAGTAATTCACCTATCGCCGCAGCACCTGAACTGGGCGACAAGGACATGCTGGAACAGCAGCTTAAGGAACAACTCGATCATCTGGAATCATTACAGCAGCGCTTCGGTGCCGATCAGTTAACACAGGCCAGAGCACAACTGGATATTGCAGAAACACTGGCAGGGCTTGAACGTGGTGAAGAGGCCTGGAGTCTGGCTCGGGGCGCATTTGACCTGTTTTTAAATGAAGAACAATGGCAGGATGCAGTAGAAGCCTGCGATATTCTGTATCAATGTGATCAACCAGCCTCGATTGCTGCACTCGGCATGGGAGTCTGGTTAGCCGTCACCTACCCTATAAAAATGCAAACCAGTTATGTGATGCTCGAGCATATAGTCGATGAAACGCCCGACAAAGCGGACGGTGGTGCCGTTGCTGCTATGGTGGCACATTACATCGCCGATGTGCGGGCAGAAGATGATAAAAAACGCGCCAATATGCAGTTTTTAACCATCAATCTGCTAGCCCGTGTTGCTAAACGCCACAGCGATGTCAGCGACCAGGCTGGTCTTGATTTCTGGATAGAAAAGCTCGAACTTAATAATCAGGAAAAGCTATTCTCTCGTTTTGCACTAATCATTAACGCCATCGTTGAAGACCAATGGTGGTTTGACCGGGATGAACTGAGAAACAAAATTCCGCAATAAAAAATCGCTTTATTCGCAGTCGCTATAGCTGTTAATAAAGCCGCTTTGTAAGCCGACCGCTGACAGCCATAGCCTGAAAGAATCACAACAAAAAATGAAAATTAGTTTTATACTTAAGCAGTAACACAACTCTTCACGCTATAAAACGGACTGTCGAGGGAAGCGACGATTTTTTATGCCAGACATTATCAGACGCATTGTCGTTATGAATTCAAAAGGGGGATGTGGAAAAACAACCATTGCTACCAACCTCGCCAGCTGCTATGCCCGCCACGGCTATGATACCGCTTTATTTGATTGTGACCCGCAGGGCTCCAGTATGCGCTGGCTGCGAAGTCGTGCCAGTAACGTACCGGGTATATACGGCGTGACTGCGCACAAATCAGCGGCTGTGAATAAAAACAAAAGCTGGCACTTACGCTTACCTATAGGTACTCAGCGCGTAATTATTGACACCCCGGCAGGCTTACGTGAAACCGACTTACTGGAAAACCTGCAGAATATCGATGAAGTAATTATCCCCGTCCTGCCGTCATCGATCGACATTCATTCAACAGCAGACTTTATCCGTGACTTACTCATCATCGGAAAACTACGTACTAAACATACCCGCATCAACATTATTACCAATAAAGTTAAAGCCAATACGATTGCCTTCCAGGCTTTAACACGTTTCTTAAATACTCTTAAGATACCGGTGATTGCACAGATAAAAGATACTCAAAACTACCTGCATGCAACAGAAAAGGGACTAGGAATACACGAAATAAATAAGAAAGTCGTACTACAAGATAAAATATTATGGGACGATATACTCAGGCAGCTCGAATCATAATCGACATAGGGTTATTCCGATAATAATGAAAGATTTTTAATATCAGATCGCGCGATTTCGTCTTTGTACTCGATCAATAAATCAGCATCAAATTTTTCAACACCGATAAGAGAGAAATAAGCATAAGGATTACCTCTTTCTTTATGATAGAGATAGTTATAATAATAGCCGGTGGCGATATTGTGCTTATCCTGCTTGGTCAGCGCATCAGGCTCACCGTACATCGTTGGCAACAACACCAGCTTGCCTATTTTAACCCGGTCCGGGTTATTAATCGAATTATGATTAGCCTGATAAATATGTGGCCAGTAAAACGGATTTACATAATATTTTTTAGCCAGACGCCAAAGACTGTCTCCATTAATCAGGCGGTAATCTCTGGCTGTGAAAAATGTGCTCTCGATTGTTTCTATCTGTTTTAACTGATTGGCTGATTCCAGATTGAGTTCAGTGGTTTGATCAGTCAGCGCATCATTTTCAGCTACAAACTGCCCGCTCTCTGTCAGTTCTTCAGTTTCGACCACTGCCGGCTGATCTGTAGTAAAACCTGCTAGCTCTGTATCAATCACTTTTTCAGCTGAATCAGTATTCGTTTGCAGCACTTCATCAGTTTGCGTTAACACAGATTCTTGCTCAGGTATCACCCCTTCTTGCTCTTCGACGGCTAAGGCCGCCTGCTGAGTTTGTGTATCGGAAGTCTCTAACGCTGATTCGGTAACAGCCTGAGTACCTGCCGCCTGATGATCGGTTGGCGCTGTAAAGATATTCATTAAACTGCCAATCGCCAATAACACAATGGCGACAGCCGCAAGTGCAAACCAGGGTTTTCTATAGTTCTGTCGCTCATCAGTCTCAAGCGGGTCGGCATTTAATTTGGAAACAGAATTCAGCTCTTTATCAAGATCCTGATCCGTTTTCGCATCCGAGGTTTCGTATAATGCACTTCGTGTGTCGGTACGAACAATTATTTCAGGCGTCGCAAATTTTGGGCTGGCTTTTTCACTTTTCTCAGGTGAATTAAACGCATGTCGCTCGGACAATTTTTTTATGTGATCTACAACTGACTGATCATTCCAAGCCAGATCTTTTTCTTCCAGTGCGGGAGCTAATGAGTTTTTTTGATTTCTATCTTTAAAAGCCTGAAACGAATCTGTCCGTTTAACTGCAGCATCCTCAAGATAGTCAGCATGACCGACTGTCACTTTCTCAGCATTATTAGTTACAGATTCATTTTTAAGGATTTCAGCAACCTGCTCAAGCACCTTAATTTCATCATTGATGTCGGCGATCACTGTTTCCGTTTTATCAGTCTGGTCATCCGCCTCATTGTTCTCAGCAAGCAATATTTTGTCAGATTCGCTAAGCAACTGATCATCGGTATCTGTCGACAGTTCTGCAATAAGTTCATCATTCACTGGACTGTCTGCCTGTTCTTCAGCAGCTTGTGCCACTTTAACAGCAGCAACTACCGGGATAGCTGACAATACCGTATTTACCTTATCTGTTTGCGCTGTCAGACTCACAGCCGGCACTGATATTTTTGCCTGGTTCACCGAGTCCCTGTCTGTCTCACTCCACGGCACCCTTGGCAAAGGATTGGGCTCAACCACTTCCTTAAGTCGTTTTGCAGGTGTAAAAATAACCCGTGGCCGTCCCTGAATCAGTATTTTGTTGCCGCTAGATGGATTCACACCACTGCGCGATTCCATCCATTTAAGTTTAAAGGTGCCGAACTGATGTAAACGTACCTGACCGTCTCGGATTAAACCTTCACGGATAATATCCAGCAAGGCTTTCGAAAATTCTGACAAAAACGTCATTTCATTGCCATATACTTTAGCAATTTGTTCCATCAGCGCTTTGTCATAGAGTCGCTTCATTCAGGCTTCCAACTTTTTACAAAGTCTTTCAGGCCTTGCGCTGCACGGAAAAACGGCACGGTACGGGCGGGTGTTATGTAATATTTTTTTTCAGATGGCAGATAGGTTTTGCGGGCTGCTGTTTGTTTGACACCGAAGGTACCAAATCGTCTCAAAACAACCTGCGACTCCGCATTCATATGCGTGGATATAATTTCCAGCTCCTGCAGCAGACAACGACGGGCTTCAGCCTGACTTATCTGTAGCCGGATTGACAGTAATTTAATTACTTCAGTTGTAGTCATAAGCCTAGGTCACCAAAAAAATGCAGCATTACTCTATATATAGACCTAAAATGGCTATATTCAATCACTTTGTTCAGCGATATTAGCATTTAGCGCTATAAATCAACAAGTTACGAAGCATCTATTTTCAAGCCACGGCTACTAGAAGCGCTAATATGGTCTTTTAGTACTGCCAAATAGTTCAGTAGCACTGCTCCAAAAAGCTGAATCAGGTTTACTCACTAATCAGATTTTTATTGATATTTGGACCCAATTTTTCAGTTAACTCCTGTTTTTCATTATTTAAATTCTCAATCTGCTCTTTCAGAGACGTTACATCATTATTGACCGACACGTAGTCTTTCATGATTTTATTTTTATTCTGTAAGACTCCGACTTCTGATTGTAAAGCCCGAACTTTATTATTTAAACGCTTTGTTTGCCTTAAACAGACTTTGTATTCATCGTTTATCTTTCCTGAGTCCGATTCATTCGACTTTACCACCGTCGCAATACTGCTGACCTGCACATCCAGCGTAGAATTTTGTTCTACCAAATCAGCAATTTTATTATCCAGCCGCATAATTTCTTCATTCTTCAGATTGATAATTTCAAGCCTTGGATCGACCTGCGAATAAATAAAAACCGAGATCACGGACATGCCGATTGAAATGAGAAGAGTAAGTAACGTTCTGACAGAGATCATAATCGTATTTCCTGAAATAAATTTTCTTTCTTAAAGGGTTAGCTGAAATAAAGTCGCAGCACCCGGAATAAATAGTAAGCATCCCAGGCACCGGCTGTTTCCCGTATTGAATGCATTGCAAATGTCGGCACGCCCACATCAATGGTTTTTACCCCCAATCCCGATGCTGTAATAGGACCGATTGTACTACCGCACGCCATATCACTGCGCACAACAAAAGACTGCACCGGTACATCTGCCTGTTCACAAAGCTGACGAAACAGGGCACTGGTTTCTGAGTTGGTAGCATAACGCTGATTAGAGTTAACCTTGATCACTGGTCCTTTATTTAATATAGGTCCGTGATTCGAATCATGTTTAGCCGAAAAATTGGGGTGTATGCCGTGTGCATTATCGGCAGAAATCAGTATTGAGCGGTCAAGACAGCGACTTAAGTTTTCCGCGGTATGCGTTAGTCGCTGCAAAACTGATTTCAAAAATGAGCCTTGTGCGCCTGCTGCCGAGACACTGCCCACTTCTTCATGGTCGGTACAGACCAGTAAAGTATTTTTATTACTGTCCGATTCCAGTAAAGCTTTTAAGCCGACAAAACAGCTAAGCAAATTATCAAGCCGGGCTGAGCTGATAAAATCATCATGTAAACCGACCACTGCAGCAGACTGCGTATCATATAGACTCAGCTCATAATCCAACACCTCTGCCACATCAACCGGATGCGATGAGGACGTTTTAATAAACTGTAATAACAGATCACGGAAATTAAGCGCTTTGTCATTTGGCAGCTGCAAAATCAGCGGCGGCAGATCGTTTTGTGAATTGATGACTTTGTTATTGTTGGCTTCCCTGTCCATATGAATGGCCAGACTCGGAATAATAGCAACCGGCTTTTCAAAATCAATCAGCCGGCTAACCAGCTCATCATCAGATGTTTTATAGGTAACCCGACCTGCAATCGATAAATCACGATCAAACCAGGGGTTCAGCAAAGCCCCACCATAAACCTCAACACCAAGCTGATAATAACTGTGCTTAGTCATTTCTGGAGTGGGTTTAATTTTTAAACAGGGACTATCGGTATGTGTACCGAGCATTTTAAAACCATTGTCTATGGCTGATTCATCTGCTTTATTAAAAGCAATAATTGCCGAGTCATTTCGGCAGACATAATAACGCCCGACAGCCAGATCCTGCCAGCTATCTGCTTCATATAAGCGCTGGTAGCCAGCCTGCTCCAGGCTCATACTCATGCATTCAACAGCATGAAAAGGTGTCGGTGAACAACCCAGAAAATCAATCAATTCGTCGTTAAACAATTTTTGTGAAGCGTCCATAAACCCTCTTAAATCGATATTTTGTATAACATATATTCATCATAGCCCGTCAGTATTCTGACCATTCCCGATAACTCTGCATTGAGCGCTTCGTCGCCTGTATCCAGCCTCAATGCGCGCCCTTCCAGTTGACGTATTTTTTCCGCGGTGGCTAAATAATCAATATTTTTTAGCCCTATCCGACGAATTACCTCAGGGCTCAACTGCTGATTGCCGCGACCAAAGACAATACCCTGACCACCTATCACAGTCACTATTATACGCGCCTCGAGCGCAGAATACTGATCCAAATAATTTAAAATTTGCTGCTCGGTTAAATCACTCCCAATCAGCTGATGATTGATCACCAGATCGATCCCCAGCAAGCTATTTTCCAGCCCCAGTTCCTGCATAATGGCAGCCGGGGTAGAACCTGAGCCGACAAAATACAAAACATCCGGCTGCATCTGCTCTATAACGGTCAGTGCCATATTTTGTAAGGCCAGTGATGAGTGTTCGATAGCGCCTTGTTTCAGCCCCTGCATGTGTTGATTATCCTGCGGCACCCATAAGCCACCATAGCGCCTGGCTTTAACCACACCCTGACGAAACGCGACTTCATCGATATCCATTACATCGGCCTCTACCAATCTGACAGCTTGACCCTGGATAATAGCAGCGGCTAACTCTCCGGCATGACGCGGTGACACTGCATAGACTGAGGAATGGATTTTACAGCCAGCCGGAATACCGATGACAGAAACAGACTCCAGTGCATGGCATTCTGCCAGTGCCTTATAGACATCGCGCGCTGTACCATCGCCACCGGCAAACAATAACAGATCAACCTCAGCCTTCAGCATTTCCTCTACCGCTTGCCGGGTATCGCTGGCTTCAGTCTGCTCGGTAGCTGGTTGCAGCAGTAGCTGATAGGGCAAATTCAGCTGCTGCGCCACTTGCTGGCCCATTGCACCTGCTATGGTAAACACTTCAAATAATCCCTTGCAGGCAACTAAAGACTGTAAGGCCTGGGCGCTACGTTCAGCAGCCAGCGCACTGGCTCCACGCTCAAATGCTGTCTCCCGTATGGCTTTACCGTCGCTGCCTTTTAAGCCTACCCGGCCCCCGATTCCAGCCACAGGATTGACGATTAAACCCAGTTTAAACAAGGACATACTACAGAGATCTCTAACTAACTATGAACGATAGTGGTATCATACACCGGCTTATAATCAATCTGCGAATTCGGTCGAGTTAAATAATCATGAATTTTCAACAGCCTTTCAAAAGCCGACGCGCCTGTCACCGCGTTGAAGTCGATCATGTCAGCATCGGTGGCGATGCACCGGTGGTAATACAGTCAATGACCAACACCGATACCGCAGATATCGCCGCCACCGTTAAACAGATTGCCGAGCTTGCAGAAGCCGGTTCTGAAATGGTCCGCATCACAGTCAACACCTCCGAGGCCGCCGCTGCAGTTGCGGAAATTCGCCGCCAGCTTGATGCTATGGGTTGCAACGTGCCGTTAATAGGAGATTTTCATTTTAACGGCCACAAACTACTGACCCAGCACCCCGCTTGTGCAGAAGCACTGTCTAAGTACCGGATAAATCCGGGCAATGTTGGGCGCGGTAAAAAACGCGATGAACAATTTGCCACCATGATTGAGTTCGCCATCAAATACAACAAGGCCGTACGCATTGGTGTCAACTGGGGCAGCATGGATCAGGAACTACTGGCCAAACTGATGGACCAGAATGCCCAGCTAGCTGAACCAGCCGAACCCAAAAATGTAATGTTCGAAACGGTGATTCGCTCCGCGCTTGAAAGTGCAGAAAAAGCCGAAGAATTGGGACTGGCCGCTGACAAAATTGTACTTTCCTGCAAAATGAGCGCCGTACAGGACTTGGTCATTGTCTATCGCGAAATGGCAAAACGCTGTCAGTATGCCTTGCATCTTGGTTTAACCGAAGCCGGTATGGGTTCCAAAGGTATTGTTGCCTCTACTGCCGCACTGAGTATTTTATTGCACGACGGGATCGGTGATACGATCAGGATTTCACTGACACCAGAACCCGGCGCTGCACGCGAAAAAGAAGTGATTGTCGGCCAGGAAATACTCCAGACCATGGGCTTAAGAGCCTTCGTTCCATTGGTTACCGCCTGCCCCGGTTGTGGTCGAACCACCAGCACCTACTTCCAGACACTGGCAGAGAACATCCAGAATTATGTGCGCCAGCAAATGCCACAATGGCGCGAACGATACCACGGTGTTGAACACATGTCGGTGGCGGTGATGGGTTGTGTGGTCAACGGCCCGGGCGAGAGTAAACATGCCAATATCGGTATCAGCCTGCCCGGCAATGGTGAAAAGCCGGTTGCGCCGGTTTATGAAGACGGCGTCAAAACAGTGACCTTAAAAGGTGAGCAGATCAGCCAAGAGTTCCAGCAAATGGTTGATGCCTATATTGAAAGAAGCTACGAAAAACGCTGATACTGTACAACAGCGCTAAGGCTGACGGATTCGTCAGCCGACCTCAAGCGGCTGGTTAATTCAGGGTTTTAGAAAATGCGACCTCTGAACCCTGATCATAAACCAGATCCAGCATCATATTCTCACCGTCGGCATTAGCCCGGACTTCAACCAGACTGGCTTCACGAGAGGCCAGATAGGCACAGGTGGCAACAATCATTTGCTCATTATTGGCTTCAATCGAATGAATTAATGTCATCGCCACAAATTTGGCCCGGTCTTTTGCATCCGGCTTATCAATCTGTTGATCGGCCAACTTAAAACCGCCGTCCATATCCGAATCCATTTTATCGAGATATTCTCTCTGCTTACCTGGCAGGCGTTTATTGCGGTCATACTCAATAACCGACTCGTTATTGATATACACGGTTAATTTATGGATCATTAAAATCTCCTGCACATTTATTTGCCCGGCATTATACAACAGCTGACAAACAATACAGCCCTGTGATCTGCCACCACTCCAATAACAATGAGGTCATCAATAGTCGGATTGATAGACGGGGTATTGAAGTTCGTAGCGAAAAGGCAGATGATGGCAGCAGTCGCAATAGCGCAAAGAATCTCAGCGGATAATTAATGGACCTGAACTGCCCGCTATAAACTGGCTGCTTAACACCAAGCAACGAGAAGGAATTCAATATGAAAGTACAAGTCTATATGACAGCCATCTGTCCGCGCTGTCTTTATATCTCAAGAATACTGAAAGAACTCAACCAAATTCACCCTGAACTCGAGATAGAATACATTGAAATGCTGACCGACTTTAAACGTTTTACTGAAGCCGGTATAAAAATATTTCCTGCGATTGTGATCGGCGATGATATGCGAGCCTGGGTAATGCCTAAAAAAAGCGAAATAGTTAACTTTATTGAACAGTCGATCAGTTCGTCACTGTCAGAAGCCGAGATCGGCTGATATGGTTTAGTATTGCAGCCACAAAATTAAGCCGGTAAAAATCAGTATTTAAGCGCATGCCAGAATGACCTGACATCGGCATGCTGATGCTTCATCAGCAGCGTGATCAGAATTTCTTCCAGTGCAGCAATAACCGATACCAGTGCAGCCAGATACAATGGCCAGCGAGCCCAGTCAAGAAAGACGACAACATAAGAAACAACCGTTATAAATACTGCGGCTTTTACCGACCAGGTATGGTAACTGGTCAGGCTATGGAATTTTATCAGCCCGACCAGTACCGGGGTGACAAAACTCAGAATAATACACAGCACATAAAACATTTCCTGCTGGATAATTTCTGGCCACAGCCACCAGGCAGCAATGGCCAGTGTTGTGTAAATAACAAAATCACCCCAACTATCGAGATGCGAACCCAGTTCCGTAATCATATTTAAATGCCGCGCCAGAAAACCATCCAGCACATCAGTAAACAAAGTAAATAACAGTACAACGAAATAAGCGATAACGTATTGCTGGTGAGCCAGCAGCAACAATACTGGAGCCATCAGCAGACGAATAATACTGACGATATTTGGCGGGTTAAAAAAATCTTTTTTATCAGTCATGTCAGGGTACCTGTTAGCAGGTCTGCATTACTTCTGAGGGTTTAATAAGGCCTTTTCCTGATACCAAACCTGAACAACACAAACGACAAAGCCAGCTCCATAATAATAAATATCACCACAATTAAAATGACTTGCATCAAGCCAAATTGATATAAAAACACACACATTAATGCCGGGAGCAGAGACTCCGGTATTTGATCTAATAATAAAAACTGCGAACTTGACGGCTTCTTCAAACGCCGTTTTATAAAACTCGAAAACAAATCACCGCTCATCGCCAGCAGCGCTATCAGCAGTCCGCTAACAGCCGAATAACCTAACAGCAGTGACACTAACGGTGTTATCAAGCAAGCAGAAAATAAACCGCGCCAGGTTTTTGATGAGCCGAAAAGGCGCTGTTGGTCAGGTAAACGATAACAAAAATCAACCGGAAAGGAGGCACGGTGAGAAACCAAGAAACTGATAAAAACCGGAGCGGCATTAGCCACCAGAATTAATATCAGACTATGCCATATATCCATTCAGTTCTTAGCCATTAGTTATAAGCTGTCATGATTGAGCAAAAAGGCTAATAGCTTAACGATTTAAGCGGTGTTTGCCGGGTCACTTTATTCATGTACAGACGACTGATCAGTAAAATCAGCAGCACTGATAACAACGGTCCTGCCAGCCATAATGTGCCGTGCAACTCAAACTCAAGATCAAATACTTTGCTATACAACAGATAAGCCACAATCTCGGTACCGGATATTGCGAGTAAGCCAGAAAACAGTCCGAGCAGGCTGAACTCAGTCAGCTGACTGCGTCTGAGAAAAGCTGTTGTTGCACCCAGCGTTCGCATAATAGCAGCCGCACGCAGACGTTCGTCCATACTCGACTGCATCGATGCTATCAGAACAATCATGCCCGCCATTAAGACAAATAACATGACATACTCAACAGCCGTGCTGACCTGATCCATTATTTTTTTAACCTGCAGCATAATCGCATCAATTTCCAACACAGTCAGTGTTGGAAAGCGTGCTATCAGTTGGTTTAATATCTTTTTTTGTGACGCTTCAAGATAAAAACTGCTGATATAGCTGACCGGGAATTTTTCAATTACCGCTTCTGGAAAGATGACATAAAAATTGGGCTGGAATGAATCCCACTGCACAGAACGAATATTCTGAATTTTTGCGCTGATACGCTGATCGGCTACCTGAAAAGTAAGGCTGTCACCAATACTGACCTGTAATCGCCGGGCAAGCCCTTTCTCGATTGAAATAATCGCTTTACCGCTATCATCTGCCTGCCACCACTGCCCTGACAACAATTTATTATTTTTTTGTATCTGCATCGCCCAGGATAAATTCAACTCTCTTTTTAGAGCTTCATCGCGCTGGTTTTTCTCAGGCACTGCCTGCATCACATCAAGCCCGTTAATTTCGGTGATACGACCTCTCACCATCGGGTACAGCCCTTCACTTTGCAACTGATGCTGATTAAAAAATTGCTCGACCGCACGCACTTCATCCGCCTGAATATTAATGACAAAATGATTGGGGGATTTCTCCGGCAACTGTGCCTGCCAGCGACTGATTAAATCGGTCCTCAATAAAAATATTGTCATCAAAATCATTAAAGACAGACCAAAGGCCAGCATCTGTAACTGATTTTCTTTACGTTGCCTGATAATCTGCAACAGCCCTGTTTTCCACGGCCCCGACAACAACGAGGCTGCTAGACGACTGAAAAATAGCAGAACAAACGACATCACAAATAAAATCGCCACACTGATAAATACCCCCAGCATCACCAGCAGTGTCAGCAATAGCTGGCCTGATTGCCACCACATAAGTAAAATAATACTGCCTATAGCCAGCGCATAAATCAAAACAGAACTGAGTGGCATTGGCATGATATCTTTTCTTAAAACCCTCAGTGGTGGCACCGCGTTAAGACGTAATAATGCCGGCAGACTAAATCCGATCAGCGTGATGAAACCAGAAACAAAACCGGTTAATAACGGATAAATACCGGCTGACGGTAAACCCGGCGCCAAAAAGTCTTTAAGTATCAGCAACAATCCTTGCTGTGCCAGATAGCCGAGAATACAGCCTAACAAACTGCCAGCCAGCCCCAGAATAAACAGCTGCATGCTAAATATTTGCATCACCGTTTTTTGCGATGCACCCATGCAGCGCATTAATGCAGACTGATCAAAGTGACGCTGGGCATAACGATTGGCGGTCATCGCAATCGCAATGCCAGATAACATCACGCTTAACATTGAGGCCAGAGACAGATATTGCTCAGCTTTCTCCATTGCCGAATTAACCGCTGCCGATCCTTCGGTGCCACCGGATAGTTTCTGGCTGCTGCTAAGACGTGGCCTGAGCCATTTCTCAAAGTCTTGTCGGTCTTTCAGTTGACCGGCAAAACCTGTCTGATATGTGACCCGACTGCCCGGCTGGATAATCCCGGTGTCAGCGATATCCTGGATATTCATCAGCAAACGCGGGGCAATCACCATAAAGCTGCTGGCCTGACCGGGGTCGTGTTTTAAAACCGCAGTGACTTTCAGCTTTGCTTCACCCAGTTCAATAAAATCATTCAGCGACAAACTCAGTAACCCAAACAAACGCGGTGCCAGCCAGACTTCACCGGCCGCCGGCCCATAGCTGACCGGGCGCTCTTCACCATAAGCTGTTTTAGAGATTTTAATCTGGCTCAATAAGGGATAGTTCTGATCAACGGCTTTGATATGGGTCAGCTGAAACTCATCATTGGCGACGATCACGCTTGAAAAACTGATTGCAGATGTCAGACTCAGGCCCGATCGTTTTGCTTTGTTGAGTATATCAGCATCAATTTCTAGCGGGCTCTGTAGTAACAGATCAGCGCCTAAAAATTGCCCAGACTGATCTGTCATTGCACGTTCTATACGCTGAGTAAACAAACCGATTGAAGTCATACTGGCTACCGCAATCAGCAATGCCACAAGTAATATCTTTAGCTCACCGGCATGCCAATCTCGTAACAATAATCGCCAGGCTAATAAAAAATGACTAGGCATGATGCAGGATACCATTTTCAAGGCGCAAACAACGGCCACAGCGTTTAGCAAGCGCTTCATCATGCGTAACAATCACCAGAGTGGTATTGTTTTCCTGATTCATCTCAAACAACAAATCGATGATGTACTGGCTGGTGACAGTGTCCAGATTGCCGGTAGGTTCATCGGCAAACAATATCATCGGCCGGGTCACAAAGGCACGGGCTATAGCAACGCGCTGTTGTTCACCACCCGATAATTGTTGCGGATAATGATGCAAACGTTCTGATAAGCCGACCCGGGCTAATAACTCGACGGCTTCAGTCGCCGCTCCCGAATCGGAGCGTAACTCCAGTGGCAGCATCACATTTTCCAGAGCTGTCAGACCGGGCAATAACTGAAACGACTGAAAAACAAAACCTACTTTTGCCCCGCGCAAGGCGGCCCGGCCATCTTCATCGAGCTGGCCTAAGTCGTTTCCTGCCAACATTATGGTTCCGCTGCTGGGCTGATCAAGGCCGGCCAGCAATCCCAGCAAGGTAGATTTACCTGAACCCGAGGCACCGATAATAGAAATTGTCTCAGCCGACTTGATTTCAAGATTGACAGCCGTCAGGATATCCAGCATATCACCGGACGGGTTATCCAACGCTGAAACCCGTTTAGTTAAATCCTTTGTAGCGATAACCGGATCAGAAGAGTGTTGTATGTTCAGAGTATCAGTATTCATATTCGTTATATTAAATAGCCCGTTAGTATTCGCCGCGAAAGAACCTGCAGGCATAATTTTAATTATTGGTGACAGCATCAGCGCCGCCTATGGCATAAATTCTGGAGCGGGCTGGGTCAGCCTGCTTGCTACCAAAGTAACACAACAGAAAAAGCCCTATCAAGTAATAAATGCCAGTATCAGCGGTGATACCAGCAGTAACGGTGTAAACAGGACTGCCGCCTTATTACAAAAATATCGCCCTGCGATTGTGATCATTGAACTCGGTGGCAATGATGGCTTACGTGGTCTCTCGCTAAAGTCCATGCAAAAAAACTTAAAACAGATGATTGAATTGTGTCGGCAATATCAGTCGAAAGTATTACTAGCCGGTATGAAAATTCCACCGAATTATGGCAAGCGTTATAGCACTGCGTTTTATCAGGTTTATCAGCATTTAGCGCAACAACAGAATATCAGTCTGATTCCTTTTTTACTCGATGGCATTGGCGACAGGCGTGAGCTGATGCAAAGCGACGGTATTCACCCGACAGAAGCCGCTCAGCCCAAAATCCTGGAAAACGTCTGGCACACACTGCAAGCACTGCTTTAACTGCCGTGATTAACCAAACGCTGAGTGCTTAGCAGGCTTTATCGATGACGTTCATTTCGGTACTTGAAAATAATTAACGTCACTGTAATCAGAATAATCAGAAAGGCACATACCTGTAGCGGCAGGTTTTCGGTTAACTGAGCATGTGCAAACCAGAAGCCGTTACCGATCAGTGAAAGTATTAACATCCACATCGAGATATCATCAGTCATTTTTGTTTTAATGGCCTTGCTCAGCTGCGGTAAAAAAATAATCGTAGTGAATACTGAAGCCAGCCAACCAAGTAGTTCTGCTAAATCCATCAGGACCGTCCTTAACGATGTTGTCGTTTGTTGCGTTGCTGCTGTTTTTTTTGTTCTTTTATCTGCCGGTGCTTCAGACTGAACTGCTCCGTTTCAGAACCGATATGTGTCTCGCCGCGTTTTTCAGCCAGTTGCATCTGCTTTTCTCGTTCCTGAAAACGCTGTTTTTGTCGTGTTGTTAATTTATCATAACAATTTTCACAACAAACACCCTGCTGGTAATACGGGCTTTTTTTATCTTCCGCTGTAATCGGCAGACGACAGCCGTGACACATCTCATAACGGCCTTTTTCCAGCTTATGATTAACGCTTACCCGGTTATCAAACACATAGCACTCACCCTGCCACATGGATTCTTGCTCAGGAACTTCCTGCAGATATTTCAGAATCCCGCCCTGCAGGTGATAGACCTCGTCATAACCCAGCTGCTTCAGATATGCCGTTGATTTTTCACACCGAATACCGCCTGTACAAAACATCGCCACTTTTGTTACCGATTTAGGGTCGTGATTGTTTTTTATGTAATCGGGAAACTGTCGAAAAGATTGCGTTTTTGGATCAATCGCATTTTTAAACGTGCCGATATTGATTTCATATTCATTTCGGGTATCAATCAGCGTGACTTGCGGATCGGAAATAAGTGCATTCCAGTCTTTTGCGTCGACATAGGTACCAACCAGCTGATTCGGGTCAATTCCTTCAACCCCCATTGTTACAATTTCCTTTTTAAGCTTAACCCGCGTCCTGTAAAAAGGCATGTTTTCATCGAATGATAATTTATAACGCAGCTCAGACAGGCGGCTGTCCGAACGAAGCCAGTCAAGTAACTGATCGATCGCAGCCTGCTCTCCGGCCACTGTGCCGTTGATACCCTCACTGGCCAGTAATAATGTTCCTTTAATACCCAGCTCAAGCATTTTATTTAATAATGAATCTTGCAGTTGTTGATAATTATCCAGCCGTACGAAGTGATATAACGCTGCAACAGTAACTTTAGACATGATTCAGACCCACAAATAATTCAGCGCTGATTATAACGTATCGCAATGCTTTTAACGCAAGCATTGTCAACAGCCACAAATGCCTGCTACCATTATCTGCTGATCTGTTTCATTTAACCGCCTGAATCGGAGTTTTCTGCGTGAACAAAAGTTTGATCACCAATGGCCTTGCCGCCATTATTGTTATTACCGGTATAGCCCTTCAACACACTGTTATTCTCAGTATCGGTCTGTTTGCTCTTTCCGGTGCTGTCACCAACTGGCTGGCGATTCACATGCTGTTCGAAAAAGTCCCAGGTCTTTATGGCTCCGGGGTTATTCCTGCGCGTTTTGAAGACTTCAAACTGGGCATACGTGAGCTGATGATGACGCAGTTTTTCACCGCAGAAAATATTGATCGCTTTCTCAAGGGTGAAGAAAACAACAATGACCTGCATCTGGCGCCGGTGATAGAGAAGGTGGATTTGTCACCTTCATTTGATGCGCTGGTCAAAGTGATTATGGAGTCGTCATTTGGCGGCATGCTAGGCATGTTTGGTGGTGAAGAAGCCTTGACCCCGTTAAAAGAGCCTTTTATTAACAATATGAAAGCATCACTGATCGCAATGACACAGCAGGAAAGTTTTCAGCAATTACTACGCGATGAACTGGAACAGCCGGATGTAATGGCAGAAATACAGCAGCAAATTGAAGATATAGTGCAAAAAAGACTGGATGAATTAACACCACAAATGGTCAAGCAAATTATTCAGGAAATGATTAAACAACATCTTGGCTGGCTGGTTGTCTGGGGCGGTGTATTTGGCGCAGCCATCGGCTTGTTATCAGCCAGCTTCCTGTAAATTATTAAAAAAGTAGCCGTTATGAATTCAAGATTTAAAAATTTCAGATTACTGGCGATCGCTGAAGGCATCTCCTTTCTTCTGCTTTTGTTTGTTGCTATGCCACTAAAATATTATGCCGGTGTTACTCAAATAGTACCGCTAATCGGCATGCTGCACGGTTTCTTGTTTATGGCTTTTATGATGTTATCGCTTGATATCAGCCATAAACTCAACTGGTCTACACCTTTCTGGCTGCTGGTTTTTATCTCATCGATGATACCGGGCGGCACTTTTTTAATGGATATGAAGCTCAAGCAGATCAAGGTTCAGGACTGAACAGGACCTGGCCCTAATACGCACTGGCATTATTCATTTACCAGCCGATAACAGGGCTCATAGATACTGCCGGGAAGCTTCATTCGCTGCTGTTCTACAAACGCAATCAGCAGCTCATCCATCGGCCTCATAATTTCCTTATCACCACAAATTTCGAAACGCCCGTGCGCTTCAATCGATCTTATGCCTTCATCTTTCACATTGCCGGCCACGATGCCGGAAAATGCCCGGCGCAAATTAGCAGCCAGTTTGTGTACCGGCTGGTCTTTAGTCAGTTTCAGTGCGCGCATATTTTCATGACTGGGAACAAACGGCTTCTGAAACTCTGAATCTATTTTTATTGACCAGTTAAAGTAATACGCATCGCCTTTTTGTTTTCTAAATTCCCGGACTTTATCAAAGCCGGAAATAATTTTGCGCGCCACGGCAGCAGAATCATCAATAACAATCTGGTAATACTGGCGCGCTTCATCACCCAAAGTAGCGGCAATAAAACGGTCAATCTGATGAAAGTAATCTTTGCTGTTTTCCGGGCCTGTAAAAATTAATGGAAATGGAATATGTTTGTTTTCTGGATGCATTAAAACACCCAGAATATACAATATTTCTTCCGCTGTACCAGCACCACCGGGGAAAACGACCACGCCGTGACCACTACGGATAAAGGCTTCAAGTCTCTTTTCAATATCCGGCATGATAACCAGTGCATTAACAATCGGGTTGGGAGATTCGGCTGCAATTATCCCCGGCTCTGTGATACCCAGATACTGCCCATCTGTTATCCGTTGCTTTGCATGCCCGATAGTTGCACCTTTCATCGGCCCCTTCATTGCACCGGGTCCGCAACCGGTGCATATATTGAGACCCCGCAGTCCCATTTGATAACCGACCTCTTTTGAATAATCATATTCGAGACGACTGATTGAGTGACCACCCCAGCAGACCACCAGCTTCGGAGCGCTTAATGGCTTCAGGATATTCGCATTACGTAAAATATGAAACACCGCGTTAGTGATACCGTCTTCTGATTCAAGATCAAAAATTCGGCTGGCATATATTTCATCATTTAAATAAATGACATCGCGTAATACTGAGAACAGATGCTCATTGATACCCCTGATCATCTCTCCATCAACAAAAGCATGGGAAGGAGCCGCTATTAATTCGAGCTTTATACCTCGCTCTTGCTGGATAACCCGGATATCAAAATCATGGTATAACTCCAGCAATTTTTTTCCATCATCTAATGTACTTCCGCTGTTAAGCACAGCCAGCGAACAGTTTCTAAATAGTTCATACAGTCCACCCTGACTGGTATCCAGCAATTTGCTGACTTCAAGTTTCGACAATATATCGAGACTGCCAAGTGGTGAAATAACGGCGTTAGTGATGTTTCTGCTCATAAATTGACTCGGTTACTATCGGTAGATCGTTAAAGTGTGTAAGGACTTTAGTCATTTGTTCTGTTAGCTGGCTTTCATATCAATGAAATCGTTTAAATACTCTATAAATAATTCCGGATCAAATGTCAGAGGTAGCCTGAGCAGTAAACGGGCGTCTTGATCGAGGATTAACAGTGACGGAAAACCTTTTATTTTATATGTTTCCATAAACACCTTGCCTGCTTCGGTTTCATACTCGATACGGCTAAAAATATAATGCTTGGCAATTGTTTGTTTTACGTTTGTATCTGAAAATATTTCCCTGTCCAGCTTTCTGCAGGTCGGACACCAAATCGCAGACATATCAGCCAGTACAAATTTGTTCTGTTGTTTTGCCAGCAGCAACGCCTGCTTTAATTCATATCGCTGTATTCCGGTCGTATCGAGTGCCTGCTGACCGAGATAGCTCTGAATTTTAAAAAAAAGAAAAACTATCAGAACCAAACCAAGCGCTAAAGCCAGCAGCATTTTTATCAGTTTTTTATAAGCCATAGTATTGCCTGTCAGGTTTCACATAAACGTTTTTCAAATATTTCCAGCACCAGATCCTTTCTTGTCGGTATTCCAAAACGCGGCTGATCATAAGGAAAAGGGCGTTGCTGAGCAGTTTTGACATAGCCTTGCCGTAAGTACCAGTTAATTAATTCGAGACGAATACTGATAACACTGATATACACCGTATCAAGCTGCCACTGCTGCATCACAAATTCCTCAGCTTTTTGTAACAAGGCTCCGCCTGCTCCACGCCCCTGATGCTGAGGATCAACTGCAAACATACCAAGATACGCGCGCTTGCCCTGTTTTTTCAGCTGAACCGACGCCAGCAAGCGCTGTTCATTTTCGCACAGTAAAAAACAGCTGTCTGTTGCCGCCATCAGACTGGCGACTTCATCAAAATCTGTTCTCTGGCCTTCAATAAAATCTGCCTCTGTTGTCCAGCCCTGTCGGCTAGACTGACCACGATAAGCAGAATCAACCAGGCTAACGATAGCGGTAATATCCGTTTCGATAGCCAGCCTGTAACTAAGCACAGATACTGGCAACTTTTTTTTGTTTTTATTCAACAATATTATTGATCTATACTATATAAATGTTTTGACTTTAAAGGACTATTTTTTATGAACCGCTCTCACACTCGCCATGAAAGCAATAATGCCTATCTGCTGATTGATCGCGCTGACAGTAACGCCGACCCTGACAATAGCAAGCATTATTCAATCCAGAACCTGAGTCGTGGCGGTATCCGTTTCTGCAGTAATGATCATTTTGAAATTGATGAAAAGGTCAGCTTGAGCCTGTATATTGATGACAAACTATCGCATAAGGCCCGCGGACGAATCTGCTATCACGATGAAGATCCTCAGCATAACAATTATTACGGCGTCAGTTTTCTCGACAAATACCTGAATTTATAAGTCATCAAATATTTGCCGGCCTCCATTACATTAGCCCGTCCTTCACTGTCGTTAATAAAAGCGCAAAAACATTACGCTTTTTTCAAAGTTAAAATTTCCCGGAAGCCCCAGCTCTGAGTATTGTTTTCAGTGTCTGATTAACGCGCTCTGCTGTCTTTTTAACAACCAGCGGTAACGGGTTTTTATTAATCAGCACATCCAGACTGATCATCATCAGCCAGTTCTGACCCTGTTCATCTTCTACCAGTGCAATTTTACAGGGCATATAAGCTGCAAAAATCGGATTATGTTTGACCATCACACGGGCATCATATGGGTTGCAAAACTGAAAAATTTCAATCCGACGTGAGTCCACGCCTCTGGCTTTAAGTTCAGCCGACAATGGCTGATGTGAGACCAGTTTCATATTTAATTCAATTGCTTTGGATTTTAATGCATCAATCGCATCCGATGGTTTTATCCCTGCCGCTAGGGGTACTTTATAAAGCTGTTGTTCAACAATATGAACCTGTTCCTGTGCCGCGTAGCTAACTGAAGCAAAACAGCTAAAAAAACTAACGACCAAGATTAATATTATTCTTCTATTCACTGCAAACTCCCTCTTTAAAATACTTAATCTGTATAAGAATAGTGTATTTTTAGTAATATTTCAGTTATTCGATTTTATTGCTGATGTAATCCTGTAACTGATCAGGATGAACGTATTCTTCTGAAATCGCGAAATGGCGGACTGATATTTCGTTATTCAGCACCACTGACTGTCCAGGATTAAGCAGCGGGTGCCAGTCAAATAATGGTTTATTCTCATACAATAGGCGGTAGGCACAGGTTTTCGGCATCCATTCAAATTGCTCTGGTTTATCCAGAGTGACTTCCACACATTCAGCAACTTTATCAAACCTGTGCTGATAATCGCGGCAACGACAGTTATTTAAATCCAACATATGACAGCTGACACTGGTTCGGTAGACCTCACCCGTGTCTTCATCTTCAAGTTTTATCAGGCAACACTGACCACATCCATCACACAGCATCTCCCACTCTTCACGGTTCATTTGTGCCAATGATTTGCTCAGCCAGAAGCCAGTGTCTGCCATCGCTAAACACCGATCCAGTTTTTCCACTGCAGATACAAGGCCTCATCGCTTGCCGCGAGCACGGACCGGGCTTGCAGACTGTTACTAAAAACAGCTTCTCCATCCAGCGTGCAGGCAAAGCCTCCGGCATTTTTGAAAATCATCAAGCCCGCTGAATAATCCCAGATATTTTGTTTACCGTGCAGATAGAGGTGCCCCCTGCCTGCTGCCAACCAGCACCAGTCCAGCGCGGATGCACCAAAATTTCTCTGCGATGAAAACGGCTTTTCTTGAATAATTCGACAGGCCAGCTGATCACTCAGTCGTTTGAAATCAATAAT
>Ga0224506_10000233_pt1 | contig 53055 bp, 44 predicted proteins | sample SF_Jan12_sed_USG_2_FD_169108 | JGI IMG/M metagenome (GOLD analysis project Ga0224506, IMG submission 169108) | Sediment microbial communities from San Francisco Bay, California, United States - SF_Jan12_sed_USGS_8_1 | ecosystem: Environmental > Aquatic > Marine > Sediment | place: USA... | reverse complement strand
TATTATGATCCAAAATTACCTCCGGAATTTCCCTGACAACAGCATTCCATATAATAAATAACTACACTTTTCTCCAGGAACGCATTCTTGCCTGAAGACGGATCAGGGCCTGACTATGAATCTGGCTAACGCGAGATTCACTCACTCCAATAATGCTACCGATCTCGCGCAGGTTAAGTTCTTCTTCATAATATAAGGCCATGACCAGACGTTCTCTTTCAGGCAAACCTGAAATAGCTTCAGCCAGACAGCGTTTAAAATCATCTTTTTGCAGACCCTCAAAAGGTCCTGGATTATTGTGATCAGGAATGTTATCGCCAATTTCATTTCCGTCTTCAACAAAATCCTCAATACTAAAAATCTTGTGGCAACTCGCTTCTTGCAGAAGGCGATGATATTCCTCAATAGTGAGTTCCAATGCATCGGCCACTTCGTGGTCACGTGCATCACGACCATGTTCATTTTCGATTTTGCGTACCGCTTCGGCAATCTGTCTTGCCTTGCGATGAACCGAGCGTGGCACCCAGTCATTCTTGCGAATTTCATCAAGCATGGCACCGCGAATGCGAATACCTGCATAAGTCTCAAAACTGGCTCCCTGTGAAGCATCGTAGTTCCTTGTTGCTTCCAGTAACCCCATCATCCCCGCCTGAATAAGATCATCAGGTTGTACACTGGGTGGTAATCTGCTCATCAAATGATAAGCAATACGTTTTACCAGTGGCGCATGAAGCGCGATTAATTCATCTTTATAATCCGGTTGCATAGCCTGATTCATTGGTCAAACCACTCATATTGACGCCATAATTTTGTTATGGCTTGCCTGAATTAGCCTCTCGACAAAAAACTCGAGATGACCCCCCGCACTAGAAGGCATCGGCCAACTGTCGGTTTTCTTTACAAGATTCTTGAAAGCCGTTGCTGATTTACTACGGGAAAAACTACTGACGACCGCTTCCTGCTTTTGAACCGCCTTTTTCAGCTGATCGTCATACGGGATATAACCCATAAAATCCAGGGTTACATCCAGAAACCGATCGGTCACTTTGGTCAATTTACTAAACAATTCCCGCCCCTCTTGAATGCTGTCAGCCATGTTCGCGAGAACATGTAAACGCTGTACGCCATATTCTGTATTCAATACCTTTATTAAGGCATATGCATCCGTGATCGAGGCCGGTTCATTACAGACCACGACAATAACCTCCTGCGCGGCCCGGGAAAAACTGGTCACACTCTCCGCAATCCCCGCCGCATTATCTATAATTAGCACATCCAGGCTGTTACTCAACTCGCTGAATGCACGAATTAACCCTGCACATTCAGCTTCATTCATATTACTCATTTCCCGGTAACCGGAAGACGCCGGAATAATCTGGACACCAGCCGGGCCAGTAACAATGATTTCTTCCAGTGTCCGTTCGCCTTTCATCACATGTGACAAGTTGTAGGCTGGACGCAAACCAAGCAAAACATCCACGTTTGCCAGTCCCATATCAGCATCCATTAACAAGACCTCTTTACCGCTTTGCGCCATTGCAACAGCAAGATTAACGGACACATTGGTTTTACCAACGCCGCCTTTGCCGCTTGCTATTGCAATCACTCTTACCGGACGGGGTTCTGTCATTCTTCTTAGTCCACTCGCTTGATCTGTAAACTGCACATTACTCATAAGCATTGGCCGCAATTCCCCCAAACACCTCTGCCATACTTTCCTTATCAGGTAATTGTCCTGAATTTTTCATTATAGTCACACAACGGTTGGTCAGGTTAGCTGAACGGGCAATATGTATATCTTCCGGAACACGCTGACCATCTCCTAAAAATGCAATCGGCAGGTTGTGCTTGATTGCAATCGAGACCGCACTACCAAGATTAGTCGATTCATCGAGTTTTGTAATCATACATCCGGCTAATTCTATGTCCCGCCAGGCACGAACTATCTCTTCCAGACCAGAATACTGGGTCGTAGCCGATATAATCAGATACGGTTTTATCTTCGGACTGCTGTCATGAATTGTGGACAATTGTTCATTAAGACGTATATCACGCTGACTCATTCCTGATGTATCGATCAACACCAGACGCTTGTCAGAAAGGTCTTTTAGCGTTTGAGTCAGACTGGCGGTATCCGATGCAACATGCACAGGGACACCAATAATCCGTCCATAAGTGCGCAATTGATCATGTGCGCCAATACGGTAATTATCCAGTGTGACCAGTGCCAGGTGCTGAGTACCGTGGCGCAATGCAAACCGGGCAGCCAGTTTGGCAATAATGGTGGTTTTGCCTACACCAGTCGCCCCCACCATGGCAAAGACCCCACCATGATTAATGATGTCATCATCGGCTACCGGTATCTGGCTTGCCAATATCCCAAGCGCATTACGCCAGACATAGGTAAAATCATTTCCCTGATCTGAAATAGACAACGCCTCTTGTGCAATGAGTTTTGCCAGATCCGGGGTAATACCCATGGCATTGAACATGCCCAGCATACGCGCATGTAACGGATTGCGACGTGAAAAATCACCCCATGCCAAACCTGACAGCTGATTTTCCAGCATGCCGCGCAAGCTTTGCAGTTCACCCCGCATTTCAACCAGCGTCGGCTCCTGAGACCATTCAATATCAGGCTGCCTCTTTTTTTGCTCTCTGGAATATGTGTGATTTTCAGCCACCACTTCTCTTGAGGAACTGGCAATGTCTTCCTCTGTTACCTCTTGTTCATAGCCGGTGCTGGTTTCCGCGAACAATAATGATTCGTCATAATCAATGGCGGCAACAATTTCGATGCCTCCTTTAACCTGTCGATTGGATAAGATCACGGCATCAGGTCCAAGATCATTGCGTACCTTATTAATGGCTTTACGTACATCTTCAGCAAAAAAACGTTTGATTTTCATTTTCCGATCTCCTCTCTCGACATCGGTCTATTGGTTGATTTGTCCATTATTCGAAATAGTTGCCACAATTCGTATTTGTCTGTTATCCGGTATCTCATTAAAAGAGAGCACATGCAGGCTCGGAATTTTTCCTCGAGCAAATCTGGCCAACAATGTTCTGATTGGTGCAGATACCACCAACACAGCCACTTGCCCCGCTGTTTCCTGTTGCTGAACAGCCTCGCTCAATGACCTCAACAAACGCTCTGCCAGCCCCGGTTCAAAACCGCCGCCACCGGGCATTTGAATAGAGTCTTGCAATATCTGTTCCAAAGCTGGATCTAGCGTGATAATGGGTAATTCCGGTTCCATCCCATTGATTTGCTGAACAATTGAACGTGATATGGCCGCACGTACAACATTGGTCAACATGTCAGGATCGTGACTACTGGGCGCATAATCCGCCAGTGTTTCGGCTATGCTCCGAATATCACGAATAGGTATATTTTCTTCCAGCAGGTTTTGAAGGACTTTCACAATCACACCCAGCGGCAAGGCTTCGGGCACCAGTGATTCCACCAGCTTGGGACTACTCTTGGCCAGATTATCCAGTAACTGCTGTACATCCTCACGCCCTAACAATTCATGTGCATGGGTTTGAATAACCTGACTCAGGTGAGTTGCAATAACGGTGCTGGCATCCACTACGGTATAACCCAGTGTCTGTGCCTGTTCACGTTGATCGGCTTCAATCCAGATAGCTTTCAAGCCAAAGGCCGGATCCACTGTCCTTATCCCTGCCAGTTCACCAAATACCTGTCCGGGATTGATCGCCAGTTCACGTTCCGGATGTACCTCGGTTTCACCCACCGGCACACCCATTAATGAAATACGATATGTGCTGGGAGGTAGATCAAGATTGTCACGAATATGAACCGGTGAAATCAGGAAGCCCAGTTCCTGTGTCAGTTTGCGACGTATCCCTTTTATACGTCCCATCAGTTGACCACCCTGTGTCTTGTCTACCAGCGGTATTAGACGATAACCGACTTCAAGACCAATCGGATCCACCGGGACAACATCATCCCAACCGAGATCGACCGACTCTGGTGCAGGAGCTTCCTCTTTAGGTTGCACCACTATCTCGGGAACACGTTGTCTCTGCATCATGTACCATGCAGATGAACCGCCAATCGTTGCCAGTAACAAAAAAGCAAAATTGGGCATACCGGGTATTAATCCGATTGCACCTAGAACAGCGGATGTCACAGCCAACGAACGTGGATCAGCAAAAAGCTGGTGCAAAATCTGACTGCCCATATCTTGTGCCGAAGATATGCGCGTTACCATGATTGCCGCCGCACTGGACAAGACCAGTGATGGGATTTGTGCAACCAGACCATCACCAATCGTTAACAAGGTATAGTTACGCATGGCATCAGAAAATGCCATATCATGCTGAATAATGCCGATTGATAGACCACCAACTATATTAATGATGAGGATCAGAATACCGGCAATGGCATCACCGCGTACAAATTTGCTGGCACCATCCATCGCTCCGTAGAAATCTGCTTCACGCATGATTTCCTCACGACGTTCCCTTGCCTCATCCTGATTAATAATACCGGCATTCAGATCAGCATCAATTGCCATTTGTTTACCCGGCATTGCATCAAGTGTAAATCTTGCACTGACTTCAGAAACGCGTCCGGCACCCTTGGTAACCACCACAAAGTTAATAATGACGAGAATAATAAAGACAACCAGACCAACCGTATAATTGCCACCAACCACAAACTCACCAAATGCCTTGATCACCTGACCAGCTGCATCCGTTCCGGTATGTCCATTCAGTAATACAACACGGGTAGAGGCCACGTTAAGTCCAAGTCTTAACAAGGTTGCAATCAAAAGTACGGTTGGAAATGCGGCAAAATCGAGCGGCTTTCTGGAATAAATGCCGGCAAGAATTACAACCATCGCAAGTGAAATATTAAAGGTAAATAACATATCCAGCATGATGGTCGGTAATGGCAACACCATCATCGACAACATCATGACCATCAGCACCGGCGTGCCCATGCCGTTACGGGTCAACTCTCTAATATTTAATGCGCCTGCCTGTTCCATAAATTATTCCTGCTCTTCGTCATACCTGAAATCTTCCGGTACCGGAACATCAGACATGTTTATGGGTTTATCATTTATATGGCCCTTGCGACGGCGACCACGCAACTGGAATACGTAGGCCAGTACCTGTGCAACTGCCAGATACAGACTTTCCGGAATCATCTTGTTTATTTCTGTTGTGAAATAAATGGCGCGCGCCAGTACAGGAGAAGAAACTATCGCAATATCATTGGCATTTGCAATTTCACGAATCTTGGCGGCAACAAGATCAGCACCCTTGGCAACCACAACTGGTGCATCCATTCTGGCCTGATCATAACGCAGGGCAATCGCATAATGCGTCGGGTTGGTGATCACGACATCGGCCTTGGGTACTTCTGCCATCATGCGGCGCTCAGCCATTTCACGCTGCAACTGGCGTGCTCGGGATTTTACTTCCGGGCTACCATCCGTCTGCTTGTATTCATCCTTCACTTCCTGCTTGGTCATTTTTAATTGACGGCTGTGATCCCATAACTGAAACGGCACATCAATAGCAGCAATCACTATTAATGAGGCACTGATAAAAATAAATGACCAGCCCAGTATGTCCATTGTCTGTGCAAGCGCCGGCTTTATATCCTGATTTCCTATAACCAGAAAATCTTCAAAATAAAACCATAACACCCCACTGGCTACCGAACCGATCAATAAAAATTTCCCTAACGCCTTTGCCAGTTCCATCAAGGAGCGCATGGCAAATAACTTACCCATCCCCTTGATGGGATCCAGTTTTTCCCATTTAAAAGCAATTGACTGCGGACTGAACGAGAAACCACCAAGTAGCATTGGTGCCACCAGCGCGACAATAAACAATAGAATAAACAAAGGCGTTAAAACACCGACTGAATCTGCAATTGCTTTTGCAAAAAGATTCATAGGACTGTTGGTGTCAAATATCTCGGTACGTGTTATCTGAAAAATGCCTGACATGATGTCTGCAACACCACTCACCAGATAACTGCCCATCATCATCATACCAACACCGCCCGCCAACAGAATCAACATGGTGTTCATTTCACGCGAACGGGCAATTTGCCCTTTTTCTCGCGCATCACTTAACCGTTTCGCCGTGGGTTCTTCTGTCCGTTCCTGTGCATCTGACTCAGCCATACGTTATCCTCCTCTGGCCAGACTGCGCATCAATTCAAATCCGCTGTCAGTCATACTGGTTAAATGAGCAGAAATGGAAGGTAGTGTCAGAACAATAACAACAAATCCCATGGTAATAATGACAGGGAAACCAACAACAAAAATATTAAGCTGGGGAGCAGAACGCGTCATGATGCCAAAACCCAGATTAATAACAAGCATGGAGGCAATTGCCGGCAATGAAATTAATACAGCTCCAATGAACATATAACTCGCCCATGAGATCAAATCATGGATACTGCTTAATGCCAGACCTGTTGTACCTATGGGCAAGGTACGGAAACTGTCTGCAATCACCTCAATCGCAATCAGGTGTCCATTGAAGGCAAGAAAAGTTAATGTCACCAGAATGGTAAATAACTGTGAAACGGTGGGAACTGAAATACCGGAGATGGGATCATTCATGGATGCAAACCCGAGCGCCATACTCATGGCAATTACCTGACCACCTAATGTAAATACACCAAACACCATCTGTAATACAAAGCCCATGGACAAACCAATCAGGACTTGCTGGATAATAATCAGGATACCATCCGGACTGAGCACATCGACCTGAGGTACTGACGGAATCAAGGGTGCAACCACCATGGTGATCATGATTGCCAGTACAACTCTTATACGAGCCGGAATCAGTTTCATACCCAGAATAGGGGAAACACTCATCAGTGCTGCAATACGACAAAAAGGCCAAAACAATGTACCAACCCATGCACCGATCTGAGCGCTACTATAGTCCATATTAAACTTGGAATCCGTGGTTGAACGACCTGTAGAGTGCATTACATTTTCTGTCTGGCAAGGCGCGATGAGAAGTAATAGCCAGACTATTGCGACGATTCGCAACACAGCCAGACAGAAAATGTAATGTGCTATACAGGCCGTAGTGTTTTCTTGACTGGATGAATCCTCTAAAACCACCAATTTGTTTTTTTGATGACATATTTACATTTCCTTACAATGGTCAACTACGGAATCCAGGTTTTTTACCCAATCATAAACGGAATATTTTCAATAAGCCGTTGTGAATAGTCGAGAATCACTTTCAGAAGCCAACTACCACCAATCATCAATACCAGTAATGTCACCAGTAATTTTGGAATAAAACTCAATGTCATTTCATTAATCTGTGTTGCCGCCTGAAACATACTGACAAGAAGACCAACAGCCAGTGCCGGCAACAGAATAACGGCCACCAGAATCATAATAACCTGCACAGTTTGCTGCATCAGTGTGACAATGGAATCAGGTGTCATCTACTCTTCTCTTTTACACATAAAAACTGGATGCCAGCGTACCCATAATGAGTGACCAGCCATCTACCAGTACAAACAACATGATTTTAAACGGCAATGAAATAATCAATGGTGACAGCATCATCATACCCATCGCCATCAAGACACTGGCCACAACCAGATCAATAATCAAAAATGGAATAAACAGAATAAAACCAATTTGAAATGCCGTTTTCAGTTCACTGGTCATAAAGGCAGGTACCAACAGGGAGAACGGCACTTCATCAGGACTATTAATACTTTCCTTGCCTGATATGCGTGTGAATAATGCCAAATCATCTTCACGTGTTTGATCCAGCATAAAAGATCGAAATGGTGTTTTGGCCTTGTCCAATGCTTCCTGAATAGTGACCTGTTCATCCAGATAGGGTTTGACGGCATTGTTGTATACAGCATCAAATACCGGTGCCATAACAAAGACAGTCAGAAACAATGACAGCCCGATAATAATATGATTGGTCGGTGTTGTGTGTGTTCCCAGTGCAGTACGCAAAATGGAAAGTACAATCACTATACGAGTGAAGGATGTCAGCATCAGCAGGCCAGCCGGTAACAGCGTTAATGCTGTCATTAACGCAAGTGCCTGCAGTGTCAGAGAATAGGTTTGTGCACCATTAGCTGCCGTAGTAACAGAAACCGCATCAAGACCGGGTTGTGCTGACACATTTCCGACCAGAATAAACAAAACGCTGGCAAGAAAAATTCTGAATATCATTTTCATCATGATGTCACTGCCTTCTGTTTTAATGCCTGCGTTAATCTTTCTGCAAACGAGATTTGAGTCGGGCGTTCATCAATCTTGATTTTTTCATCCAGTACCAGCAGGGTTTCCATCCGACCCTGCGTGACACCTACCAGCAATTGCTTTTCACCCACCTGCATCAGTACAACCCGTTCACGCTGGCCAATAGCTAGTCCTTCCAGAATCTTGATATTTCTACCGGCATTAAAATTCAGTTTGCCAAACCGGCGCATAAACCAGGCTGCTGCCACAATCACAGCAAGCACAATCAGCAAGCCGATAACCAGTTGAATCAACATATCCATCGAAATGGGGCCAGGAGAAACAGCAGAACGCACCTTCTCTTCTGCTATCAGCAGGGGGCTAAAGGCCACCCCGAACAACGCAAGGAAACAGGGAAACATTCTGGACATCATTATTTCAGCTTCTTGATACGTTCAGCAGGACTGATAACGTCAGTGAGTCGAATACCGAACTTTTCGTTAACAACCACCACTTCACCATGTGCTATCAACGTTCCGTTGACGAGTACATCCATTGGTTCACCTGCCAAACGATCAAGTTCAATTACTGAACCCTGATTCAGTTGCAGAAGGTTGCGGATGTTGATATGTGAACGGCCTATTTCCATGGAAATAGTAACCGGAATATCAAGGATCAGATCCAGATTTTCATCTTCAGTAAGTGGCTTGCCGTCATCAACCAGTTCCTGTGTTTCCACTCGCTGGTATTCCTGCTTATCACCATCAGTGGTTGCCGGAGGGTTATCTAAACCTTCCTCTTCTCCACCCGCTTCCGATTCTCCAGCGGCAGTTTCAGCTGACTCCTGTTCAGACATGGCATCAGCCCAGTCATCTCCGGTTTGTTGTTCATTGTCAGTATCAGTTGGTTCGCTCATGGCTCACTCCCAGTATTTAGATAACGCTAGTGTTTTTTCTTGATAATGTCATTTTCTTTGTGTGCCGGCCTTTCCGAACTCTCTACAATCTTCACTGCATAGTTATCATGCGCCCTGCCAAAAATACCCCTGAATACAGGTATACCCTCGGCACGTACCGTAACCAGTTCAGGAATGGTTACCGGAATTACATCCCCTGCTTTAAGCTGAAGCACTTCCCTTAAAGTCAACTCTGCTTCTGTTAATTCACAACTTATATCCAGAGATGCTTCTCTCATTTCTTCATGCAGTGCAGTTGACCAGCGTTCATCTGTTTCTGTTGTATCACTCTGCACACCGGCATCCAGTAATTCACGAATCGGTTCCAGCATGGCATAGGGCAAGGTCACATGCAGATCTCCGCCACCACCTTCCAGCTCAATATGAAATGAACTGACAACTACAACTTCACTGGGGCTCACAATATTGGCAAACTGCGGATTTACTTCCGAGCTTGTATACTCGAAATCAACAGGGAGCACCGGCCCCCATGCAGTGTGTAAATCCTCAAACACCTTGTTCAGCATCATATTGACAATACGCAACTCGGTTGCAGTAAATTCACGCCCTTCGATCTTGGAATGAAAGCGCCCGTCTCCGCCAAAAAAATTATCAACAACAATGTATACAAGACGTGGATCAAACACGAAAAGGGCTGTGCCACGCAAAGGCGGCATTTTGACCATGTTGAGACTTGTCGGTACAAGTAGCGTGTGAATATATTCAGAGAATTTCAGCATTTGAACTGCACCAACTGAAATTTCTGCTGAACGTCTCAGAAAGTTAAACAAGGTTACACGGAATAAACGTGAAAAACGTTCATTGATCATTTCCAGTGTGGGCATTCGCCCACGAACAATTCGATCCTGACTGGCAAAATCAAATGCCGATGCCGATTCTTCACCCAGTGAATCATCACCTTCAGTATCGACATCACCACTTCCTACACCATGCAGCAGCGCATCAATTTCGTCCTGGGATAAAAGGTCATTAATCGCCATTATTACTGCACCACAAAACTGGTAAAATAAACCGCTTCCACACCCGGTTCACCGGTCTTTTCTTTCATGACTTTCTGGATTTCTTTCAGAATGTCATTACGCAGTCGCTGTTTTCCTTCCCGTGTATTAATAACATCTGTGCTCTGGCTTCCTAAAAGCAACAACATATTATTCCGTATCAGTGGCATATGCTTTTTCAGATCATCAATAACCAGTGCATCTGTTACCAAAAGATCCATGCTTGCCTGTAAATAACGAATACCGGTTTTGTCTGTGAAATTGACTACAAAGGATGGTTCAAGTGCAAAATAAACCGGCTCCTTCTCACCTTTACCTTTCTTCTTGGCTTTCTTGGCATCAGACTGTTTTTTATCTGACACTTCTTCAGCAGTATCTTCTTCTTCCATGTTTGCATCATTACTGCCACCACCAACCAATAACAAAGTGCCACCTATAGACAATGCAATCAGTAAAATACCCCCTCCAATAAGCATGAGCATTTTTTTATTTTTTAAGGCAGCCAGTACACCTTTCTTGTCCCCGCCTTCTGTTGCCAGGTCGAGATCGTCATCATCTAGGTTTTCATTTTCCGCCATGAGCTTGTTTTCCTGTCATTAAGGTTTACAGAATCCTGCCGTTTTATTTGCAAGAGCTATGCCATCAGGGCATGTATATAAAATAGTTATATTTCAACAAGATACAAGTACGATCTGGAATGATGTCAGACATTTGACTTGAAAACGGGAAATTAATGCCGAATTTATGGCGATTTCAGAGAGTTATGAAGTGGGTAGTCAGATTACCGACTCGCCCGGTGGAACAGATTCAGGCAAATAAATCGAGCATGCGATCGGATAAAGGCATGGTGGAGGTTCCGGACAAAAGCACATTTTCATTGTCCTGAGTTTGGCTATCATGCCTCATAGCGGATGAATCATTGCCATCACCCGTTTCACCCTGATAGTTTTGCTGAGCAACGGATTGTTCTGAAACATCGGCGTTGGCAAGTGTGATGCCCTGTTCTTCCAGCATTTCCCGCAATTTTGGTATTGATGCTTCCACTGTTTCTCTCACAACCCCATGATGTGAGCTAAATGAAATATTGGCACCTTCTTCCGTCATACTGATGCGCACTTCAAGCGGTCCAAGATGTGGTGGATTCATGCGTATATCTGCACGTTGTATCTTCTGGTTGATTTGCCACATGACACGTTGCCCCATGGCTTCATCCCAACCCTGTTGCTTCAACGGCATATCAATTACCGGTGCTTGCGATATTACCGAAGCAGAATTTGATGATGGTGCTTGAGAACCTATGACCTGAAACCCGGATTGGTTGCTGAGTATTTGAGACTGATTCAGATTTTGTGCCAAATCATTACTGATACCAGCACCAAGCGTATTCATCACAGTGCGTGCTGATGTATTGGTTTTAACCTGTTCGGAATCGAGCAGTTTTTTGCCGTCTGTGATCTCCTGTATTAATCGTTCAGCATCCGTATTTTCCAGTATTGAATTTTTTTCAGCCTGTGTATTTCCGGCTGGAGAATGATTATGTTTTTGCATTAATGCTGCCAGACGGGCTGATGCATCACGTGCGTTCTCCGGTAAGAGCTCGACTTCTGTCTCACTATTATCAGTTTCACTTGAATGCTTGAGGATGTTCTCAACCGCTTTTTGCTGCCCGACAACACTGGCTTCTGGTAACGCACTCCTGGAGGAAAGAGTTCTTGCTGAATCTGTGGCTGTCTGTGTTTCAGTGCCGCTTGTATTTGTTGTTACAGGAACAGATTGTTTTGACTCAAGAGCAGAAAGTACCTCTGTCCCAGCGTTGTTTTGTTCTGCCTTGTTATCCACTTTGGTATCGATACCTGAAGGGCTGGATGCCGTTTCTGCATCAGATGTCACTTCAGAAGACGTCATTTCAGAAACAACCCCCTTTTCTACATCTTCTGTAGTTGACTGCACAACAGGAACGGTTGTGGGGAGCGTCGGCTCAGTCTGAACAGGTAGTTCTGTACCTGATAAATTCTGACCAGCCAATAATCCCGCCTTGTTCAGGATATAAAAACCGGGAACAACAGGTAGTAGATTGCCGTCTTGCGGCAAATCCTGACCCTGAGCAGTGAGGGTATTGCCGGTCTGTGGATTCTGGCCAGAGATTGGCTTGCCGGCTTCTGATTGTGTCAGATTGGATTTGAGTAAATCAGCAAAGGGATTACCCCCTCTCGAATCCTTATTATTTTCAACAAGTTGGGGAATAGACGCGCCTGTCGACACCGTGGTCTGTGTGCTGATGGGCAATAATGAATCTGCCTGTGACATGGTTTCCCCGATTACTTAAAGTTGGTTTCACCCGTACTAAAGCAAATGCTGTGCCAAGTTAGATGCAAAAACGATAACTTAAGTGGGATATTCTTACATTGAAACAGGAAATACAGCTTTGATTACATCTTTATTGGTTTGTATCCGGTTTTTTATTCTTCATGAGTCTGGAATCGGCGCTGGGCGTGTTCATCCAGTTCTTTTTGTTCCTTTCGGGTTTCTTCACGCTGTTCCTGTTTTTTAAATCGATCTACTGTCTTATCCAGTGCCTGTGTACGACTGCGTTTACTCTGCCAGTTTTTCTTGTGTTGTTCATAATGATATATCGCCTGTTCTATCATTTGTCGTTGCTGGCTGATTGCCAGATCCAGACGTTGCAGGAAGGCCTGATAATCATGCATTTTTGATGCCTGAATTCCCTGTTTACCTGCTTGTTGAAACTGTTCCCGGTATTCCTTGCGCCATGACAACAACTCTCCCAGTTTGGTTTCATATTGATCCAGTAAACGCTGCTGTAAACCCAACATCCTTGCCGCTTCCTTTTCATGTGATTCGGCAATCTTGACAATAGGCTTCAGACGGTCAGAACGTGTCATGATTTAACCTGCGGCTTATTGATTACCACCGCCTGATTAGGTAGTGATCCAATCGTATTCTGTGGCTGCACTACAACATCTTCCTGTGTCTGCATTAAAACATTCATATCATGTATGCTTTGGTCAAAAGAAACAGACTGGTTCATTCCCTGTTGTAAAAAATCATTCATTCTGGGATACATTGCTATCGCTTCATCGATACGTGCATCACTGCCGCTAGTATACGCGCCCACACTGATTAAGTCCCGATTCTGTGAATAGGTATTATAGATGCGTTTAAAATCACGTGCGGTTAATTGGTGTGCTTCCTCGGTTATTTCGGTCATGGCACGACTAATGGATGCTTCAATATCAATAGCCGGATAATGCCCTGCATCTGCCAAACTCCGTGATAAAACAATATGACCATCAAGAATTGCACGAGCCGCATCGGCAATCGGATCCTGTTGATCATCTCCCTCCACCAACACAGTATAAAATGCTGTAATAGAACCACGCCCGGCATCACCATTACCGGCGCGTTCAACCAATTGTGTCAGTTTTGCAAACACCGAAGGTGGATAACCCTTGGTGGCGGGCGGCTCACCGATGGCAAGACCAATTTCACGCTGTGCCTGTGCATAGCGTGTCAGTGAATCCATGAGTAACAGTACCTGTTTTCCCTGATCACGAAAATATTCAGCAATACTGGTGGCCACTGCCGCCCCATGCAATCGCATCAGGGGTGAATTGTCTGCTGGTGAGGCAACAACAACGGCACGCGCCATGCCTTCAGTGCCCAGAATGTTTTCAATAAATTCTTTTACCTCACGACCACGCTCACCAATTAAACCTACTACTATCACATCAGCATCAGTAAAGCGTGTCATCATACCGAGCAACACACTCTTTCCGATCCCGCTGCCGGCAAACAAACCCATACGTTGTCCACGCCCAACCGTTAAAAGTGAGTTGATTGCCCTGATACCCACATCCAGTGGTTCTGATATCGGTTGACGTGCTAACGGATTGATTTTTTCTCCGGTTAAAGGAACACGCTTTTCTGTATGCAATGGACCGCGGCCATCAAGCGGACGACCGGCACCATCCAGAACACGTCCAAGCAGTTCTTCGCCTACTTCCACTTCACATACATGACCTGTTGGAATAACGCGAGAGTCAGGAACAAGGCCACGAATGTCACCTGTTGGCATCAGATACAGTTTGTCAGCTGAAAAACCAACGACTTCAGCCTCAACTGTGTTGCCACCCGGCGCCTCAACCAGACAACGACCACCAATAGCCGCCTGGCAACCCACTGCTTCCAGCGTCAAACCAATCATGCGTGTCAGTTTGCCCTCTACCATCAATGGTTGGGAGTCCCTGATTCGTTTTCGGTATTGGGAAAGATCCTTCAGCCAGATGCTATTACGATTGGTTTCTGGGATTTGATGTTTCATACATCACTATTCCGGATTCTGATCAGAGGGTTGTTCAGACTTCAAATCCTCTTCACGTTCACCACCCAGTAATTGGGTAATGATCCCGGTCAAACGTTTTTCGACAGTGGCATCAATTTGAGAAGTGTCGGTAACAACACGGCATCCACCACGAGACATAACCGGCTCTTCAACAATCGTCCAGGCACTTTCTCCCTCTGTCGCGGCCAGATTTTCCTTAACGACAGCGGCATCTTCGGGATGAAGATAGATACGGACATTACGTGAAGCAACCGGCAGGTTTGACACTGCTTCACGCACCACTGCAATCACCTGTCCCGGGTCTGTTTTTAATTCACGACGGATCAGTTGTCGGGCAATAGTAATTGAAAGAGAAACTAGTTCTTGCTCGACCTGTTCATCCAGTTCCTTAAATGGTGCATGCAGGGATTCGAGAATGGTATTTAAATGCTGTACAACTTCTGCAGCCTGCTTTTTTCCTGTCGCCAACCCTTCCTTGTAACCACGATCATGGCTTTCATTGTAAGCCTGCTGTTGCAATTCCTCGATTTGACTGGCCGTTAGCAGTGTTGTCCCTTTTTTAGGTTTTTCCTGCTGACCATTGGCCTTGGCTTCATTTTTTTCACCTGTTTGCGAAGATTGCCAACTTGCACTCTCCGTCAGCTTGTCAGCCGTGATGATCTTACTCGACATACTCATCACCGTGTCCACCAAGTGTAATCTCACCTGCATCAGCCATACGACGCGCTATCGCCAGAATTTCTTTTTGTGCAGTTTCAACTTCACTCAGTTTGACAGGGCCACGTACTTCCATATCATCACGTAGCATTTCGCTGGCACGTTTGGACATATTGTTGAACACTTTTTCCTTAAGCGGATCCGGTGCTGCCTTCAATGCAACAACCAGTGTTTCAGATGACACTTCCCTGAGCAGCAACTGGATACCCTTATCATCGATTTCAAGCAGATTTTCAAATACAAACATATTATCCTGAATTGCCTGACCCAAATCAGAATCAACTTCCTTGATCTTCTCGATAATATCGCCTTCTGCTGTGCCTTCCATGTTGTTAAGAATATTGGCCGCTGTCTTGACACCGCCCACGCTGGAAGTTTTGATGTTGGTATTGGAACCGGAAAACTGTGATTCCATAATGGCATTTAATTCAGTCAGTGCGGATGGTGGTATACCATCAAGTGAAGCAATACGCATCATGATGTCTGTCCTGACACGATCAGGGAAAAAGGCCAGCACTTCTGCCGCCTGATCCGGTTCCAGATAAGCCAGAATAATCGAAATAATTTGCGGATGTTCCAGTCGAATAATTTCTGCAATACCACGTGGCTCCATCCATTTAAGCGTTTCAAGTCCCTTGGTCTTGCCACCCATCAGGATTCTGTCAATCACACCATTGGCTTTTTCTTCACCCAGTGCATTAACCAGAACCGAACGTATGTATTCATCACTGCCTACACCCAGCGCAGTAAAACTTTCTGCTTCTGCCAGAAAATAGGAAACAACTGTCGCGACATCGGTGCGGGTAATGTTGTGCAGACTGGACATGGCCATACCCACTTTCTGTACCTCTTTCGGTCCCATGTGCTTGAGGATTTCTGCTGCCTCATTTTCACCAAGTGACAACAGAAAAATGGCTGCACGATCTACACCATCAAATTTGGAAGGAAGTTCACTCACTCTTCACCACCTGTACCTACCCAACTCTTGACTACTTGCGCCACCCGTTTGGGATCCTGTGCCACCATTTGCTTGGCTGTATTCATGTTCACTTCATAACTCTGGTTCAGACGTTGTCTTTCCTGTGCCTGCTGGGTAATTGCAGCTCCACCATGCGTATCGCCACCACCGGCTCCGGGAAACATGACTTCCCCGCCTGTACCGCCGACCATGCCAGCCCCTATATCAAGTTTAGCCAAAGAACCCAATACCGGCTTCAAAACCCCGAAAATAAGCAGCAAAATAACCGCCCCACCCAGTGCCTGTTTGGCAATATCCCATACCCATGCCTGCTCCCAGATAGCAGGCTCCGGCAGGGGCTCAGGAGCAGGCTGCTGGGAAAACTCGGCATTAATCACATTTACTGTATCGCCACGTTGGGCATCAAACCCGATGGTGTCCTTGACCAGACTTATCACCCGAGCCAGTTCATCCTCTGTTAACTTGACCCGTGAGGCCTCACCCGCTTCATCCAGAACCTGTTTATTGTCGACAACAACCGCAACGGAAATGCGGCGCAAACTGCCGGCAGCCTTTCGTGTGTGACTAATCGTCCTGTCCAGTTCATAGTTTAAAACCGAGCGTCGACTGCTGCTTCCCGAGGAAGACTGTCCTTCCTCTGCGGCATTCCCTTGACCACCCGTACCCGGCTGATTGGGTAATGCACCCGGCACACCGGCAGATGACATTCCACCATTGCTTGTCTCTTCAACTACCTGCTCACTGCGCACGGCCGGCAAATCCGGATTATAGGATTCCTGAGTCTGTTCCGTTGTTGTGAAATCCAGATCAGCAACCACTTGTGCCCTGACACCACCCGCACCGATAATCGGTGTCAGAATATCTTCGACTCGACGTGAATAATATTCTTCCAGCTGACGTTTGTAATCAAATTGTCCTGCTGATAACGACAAATCACCATCCTGCATGGTCTTGGATAACAACCTGCCTTTTTGATCAATGACTGACACCTGATTGGTATCCAGTTCCGAAACACTGGAAGCAACCATATTGACAATGGCCTCAATCTGTCCCGGTTGCAGGTTTCTTCCGGCATAAAGATTCAACACAACTGATGCACTGGGCTTTTTACGATTACGAACAAAAACCGATTGTTTAGGAACAGCAAGATGAACTCTGGCTGTTTGCACATTGGCCAGAGTCATAATGGTTCTGGCCAGCTCTTCTTCCATCGCTCGATGATAACGTGCCTTTTCCTGAAACTGGCTGACACCAAAACCCTGTTGCTCATCCATGGAATCAAAACCGCCACCGGCACTTTTGGGTAATCCCTGTGCCGCCAGTAACATGCGTGCATCATGTACTTTTGAACCGGCTACCAGCACAGAGCCGGAACTTTGATCTATCGAATATTCAATTTTTGCCTTTTCCAGTGCATCCATGACCAGTCCGGTATCCTTGTCTGACAGGTTGCTATAGAGCATTTTATAGTTTGGTGTCTGTGCCCACATAACAACGGCCACTCCCAGCGCAACACTGGCTGCCAGTCCTATCATCAGACCCAGTTGTTTCAAGACTGGTAAGGCGTTAAAGCCGCGCGCAGGCGCAGCAAGTTGTGCTGGATTAACCTCTGCCATAAATACCTCGTAATCTTATTATCATAAATTTCTCAAGATGACTGTGAAGCCCATCACACCGGCATGTTCATAATATCCTGATAGGCATTGACCAGTTTATTGCGTACCTGAACCATTGCCTGAAAGGAGATGCTTGCCTTCTGCATGGAAATCATCACTTGTGACAAATCCACATTAGGATCACCCAACTCAAATGCCGTTTTCATTTCACGCGATTTTTGTTGATGGGTGTTCACTGTATCCATTGCGCTTTTGAGCATATTTGAGAAATCAACACTTTCTGTCTTTTTATCAGCAGAAAGTGCACTCCCCTGCGCGGCCTGGGTAATTGACTTCATTTGAGCCAGTAGTTGATCGGCTGTGATCGGCTTCATTTCTTATTCTCCCCCTGTAATTCAGATTAATTATGCAGTTTCCGTACCAATATCACCCGGGATCGGGATTCCCGCCTCGCGCATTCGCGCCAGTTTGTAACGCAGTGTACGAGGGCTGATCCCGAGTTTTTCAGCTGTGTGTTTGCGGCTGCCGCCGGACTCACGCAATGACTCCAGAATAATGTCCTGTTCACGTGTCTTGAGATCCTTGGTTAATGCATTGCATGAATCATCATCGTTTTCAGATTGTGCAGATGACATATCAATATGCTCAAATAAAATATCATCCACATCAATCAGATTGCCGCGCTGTAAAACCAGTGCACGCTGCATCATATTATCCAGTTCACGTACATTGCCAGGCCATTTATTGGTTTTGAGATAATGCTTCGCCTGTTCAGACAACTCCGGGATTGGACGGCCACTGCGAAGCGCAATTCTTTCTATGATACGTTCTGCAATTGGCAGAATATCGACGGTTCTTTCTCGCAATGGTTTGATATGCATTGGTAAAACATTAAGACGATAAAATAAATCTTCACGGAAATTACCCGATGTTACTTCTTCTTTCAAAATCCGGTTGGTTGTTGCCAGAACACGGACATCAAGATCAATCATCTTGCGACCACCGAGTCGTTCCACTTCCCGCTCCTGCAACACACGCAGTAACTTGGCCTGTAAACCCAGATCCATTTCCGATATTTCATCGAGTAACAATGTGCCGCCATTGGCCTGTTCAAACTTGCCTGGACAGGCGTTATAGGCGCCGGTAAATGCGCCTTTCTCATAACCAAACAGGGTCGCTTCCAGCATATTGTCCGGGATAGCCGCACAATTGATTGCGACAAACGGTTTGTCTGCACGCGGCGAATTATTGTGAATAAAACGCGCAAGCACTTCCTTACCGGTTCCACTGTCACCACTGATCAAAACAGTCGCTTCCGTATCTGCAATGCGTTTGGCCAGTTCCTTGAGTTCAATCGTTGATGTGTCATGAGCAATAAATTCTGATTCTTCCAGTTCCGGCTGGCGAATATAACGCTCGATCATGTTTATCAGGACTTCTGCCTCAAAAGGTTTAACCAGATAATCAACTGCTCCCTCACGCATGGCCTGCACTGCTTTTTGAATATCACCATACGCGGTCATGAGCATCACGGGTAAATCACCCTTGGTGCTTTTTATTTTCTTCAGCAAGGTATAACCATCCATTGGCTCCATCTGCACATCACTGATGACCATGCCTATCTCCTCGTTCTCAAGCACGTTCATGGCGGCATTACCGTCTTCTGCTGTTGCAACGGTATAACCGGCTATTTCAAGCGTGTCGTGTAATGCTTCACGCAATGACTGATCGTCTTCTACAACTAGGACTGTGGATTGCGACATAAATTGCTCCGGTAATTGTGTTTCATAAACCTGCTGCTTGTGATCCCATACCTGAAAACATATTGTGGTTTTCAATTCTGACTGGCAAATTCAAACCAAATGTGGCGCCCTTGCCTTCTTCAGACACCACCCATGCATCACCTTGATGGGCATTTGCAACGGCCTGTACAACAGCCAGTCCCAAACCAGTGCCACCAGTACGTTTTGTAAAGAAAGGTTCGAAGACCTGCTCCTGCTCTTCTTCCGATAATCCGGGGCCGTTATCAGTTAATTTGATCTCAATAACATTGCTGGCAAGAAACGAGGTTTCAAGCGACAAGCGTGTTCCCTTACCGCCTACTTCCATTGCATTTGAAGCCAGATTCAAAATTGCACCCACTAATGCCTGACGGTTACCATGCAGAATTATTCCGGGAATTTTGTGAATAATATTAAATTCAGAATTGTTTTCAGACAGCTTTGACTCAAGTACGTGTTCAACATCATCCAGTAAATCGTCAATCAGGATTTCTTCACATATCATTTTTTTACCTCTCACGAATAACAGCATATCGTTGACCATTTTTTCCAGATCGCGTAAACGCGATAAGGCTTTGCCGGCAAAACGCTGCCGATCATGGTTATTAATATCACTCTTGGATAAATGCGCGGTATAAAGCAATGCTGAGGATAAAGGCGTTCTAATCTGATGCGCCAATGAAGCCGCCATTTCACCCATTGCACTCAGGCGTTTGCTCCGATCAAGTTTTTCCTGCATACGACGATGGTCTGTCACATCTTTCAACAAAAGGATCATGCCGGGTTCACTATCCAGCGAGCTGGCGGAAATACTGACCAACCTGCCATCCTTGAGTGATACTTCCTGTCCATCATCAACACGCGGCGCAAATGATCGCTCAATAATATCAACCCAGACTTCACCAATCAGCGGTTCGCCCAGAAGATCAAGAGCTGCCGGGTTACATTCCTGCACAACACCATTGCCATCAAGCAAAACGACACCGGCGGGTAATGCTGTTAACAATGTCTGCAAACGATCTGCCAGCCGTTCTTTTTGCTGAAGTTCCTGTTCACGACTGGATCGGGCTTCGGCAAGTTCACCTGTCAAATCAGCAACGCGCGCTTCAAGCACCTGATAGGAAGACACCAACTGCTCAGATGCCTGACTAAAGGCAACAAATGCCTTTTCCAGATCCTTGTTTTGTACTGAATTGACGGTACTCATTCATTCTCCCGGGATTAGCAGTTCATTTCACACGTCAGAAAAAAGGCGTGCGTAAAACACATAGCAAAAAACGTGCCTGAAAAGATATTTGTATAAATATTAGAGAGTTATGAAAAAGGAGGAAAAACCGGGGTCAATAATATGGCAGGAGTATTTTAGCTGTCAGAGAGACTGAGGATTTATTGAAATAAACTGGACGAGATGCCGGATTAAATCCGGCATGACGATGAATAGTTTAACTTGCTTCTGTCTCGATACGAGTCAGACCGAGTTTGCGCATTTTCTCGACCAATGTGGTTCTGCGCATACCGAGCATATTGGCCGCATGGGCAACTACTCCATCACATTCATCCAGTGCCTGTTTGATGTAGTTGGCTTCTAACGTGGTCAGATGTTCCTTGAGATCAATGCCGCTACGAGGCAACCGTGGAGAATCGTCGAGCCGGGTTTCAGGCAAAATACTGTCCGGAATTACCGGTATTGTCTGATTTGGATTACTGATCCCCTCCACCTGAAACTTGTCTGGTAAATCATGCACATCAGCAACACCGTATGGATACAGAATAATTAATCGCTCAACCAGATTCGAAAGTTCACGCACATTACCCGGCCAATCATACTGACAAAGTGAAACAACGGCCGCCGGAGTCAAACGTACAGAACCACGCCCTTCGTGTTCAAAGCGGGCAATTAATTCATTAATCAATAACGGAACATCTTCTATGCGCTCACGTAAAGGTGGCATTTCAATTGGGAATACATTCAGACGATAATACAAATCCTCACGGAAATTACCTTCTGTAATCGATTCCTCCAGATTACGATGTGTGGCAGCAATAATACGCACATCCGCATTAATACTCTTGTTACTACCCACACGTTCAAAGGTCTTTTCCTGCAGGACACGCAGTAATTTGACTTGCATTGGTAAACTCATGTCACCAATTTCGTCCAGAAACAGGGTGCCACCCTGCGCCAATTCAAACCGTCCCTGTCTGGCACTGATGGCACCGGTAAAAGCCCCTTTCTCATGACCAAATAATTCACTTTCCAGTAAATCAGCCGGGATCGCACCACAGTTAACCGGCACAAAAGGTTTGTTATTGCGAGCAGATTTGTAATGCAGATTACGTGCAACCACTTCCTTGCCTGTTCCTGACTCACCCAATATCAAAACATTGGCATCCGAGTCGGCGACTTGCTCAATCAGTTTGCTTATCTGGGTAATCCCACGACTGTTTCCAACCAGGCTGCGGAACAATTCCATGGACTGATGACTTTTGTGATTAACCGGCTGTCGACCTCCGGCCTTGATGATACGTTGTAAGGCATTATTCAGCGTATGATGTTTCAATGGCTGAGGAACAAACTCAATAGTCTGACTACCTGCGCTGTCTATCCACTTCTGCTCTTCCTTTTCATCACTGACCAGAAACAAGACCGGCATACCGTTATCACGTATCTGGACCTCGGATAATATGGCGGTTCGCTGTTCATCATCGCATTCCCCTACAATAATGGCGCTAATGAATTCAGATGCACTCCAGACCTCACCCCAGTTTTGACCGTCTGAGTCGACTACCTCGCCATGATCGAGAAATTCCAGAATGGTTGTCAGCTTTTGACGTTGTTCCTCGTTATTTTCAATGACCAATAATTGACTCTCTGACATCGCAGAAAACTTCCCCTTAATCTTGTTAGAAAAAACCCTGCACGTACTCAGGATTCTCTGAATATTTAATGACTTGCGTCCACTGAGTTAAGCACTCGATCTGGTCTATGTCAAAAAATTGGCATGAGTTTTTGAATTTATCTGGAAATTCAGAGAGTTGGAGAAGAGGATCTGTTTGCGACCAGAAAGGAGAGAAATTATCTCAGGCATAAAAAATTCCGGAGGGGTTGCCTCCGGAATTCAAGAATACTGCGGTTAATTATTCTTGTTATTTAACCATGAGTTTGAACAAATCACGTGTTAACTCACCAACCGGATAGATTGTGTCCTGTGCAGAGCAATCACGTACCCAGTCATTTCGGTCTACATTACCCTTGGTTGCACAGCCGTCAAAACGTTTCATTACATCACCGGTCAACTTGTCTTCAGCTTCCTCAAACTCACCCTTGGTGATTTTGTATTTCACTGACATTATTTTCTTAACCAGTACTGCTTTCATATTACGTTCATGACGTTTTTCTTTCTTATGATGTGACTTGCCTTTTTTGTGCTTGCGTCCTTTATCATGATCGACATCATCATATTTATTGTGTCGTTTGAAGAAAGATGAATCCATTGACTTAACAATATCCGCCATCTTGTCCAGAGACTGCAGTACTGCACTATCCACCTTGATTGCAGTTAACATCATGTTATCCATTTCACTGTCAATCAGATGATCATTGACTACCAGACCGATAACATAGGTACCTTCTGCATCCGGTACAAACTCTGCATTCATTGAGCCGGCATTACTGATAGTTGCTGTACTGCCTTCAGGTACTGAAACCAGTATCCAGCGATAGTTCAACTCATCCAGGTTAGGATCTGAACTCTTGTTACCATTAAGACTGACTGGAGTACCGGTAAAGGTATGCTGATCATCACCGGCATTCGCAACAGGTGCCAGATTATTGAAGCTGACAGAAACAACATCCGGTTTACTGACAAATCCAAATGTATCCGTTACAACCAGTTCCAGTTCATAGGTGCCATGAGCATCAGCAATGAATACCGGATTAACAACCGCATCATTATTAAGCACTGCCTTACTGTCAATCGGCTTTCTGGTGAATCTCCACTTGTAGGCAATCTCATCACCATCCGGATCATGACTACCGCTTGCATTCAACTCAATCGCTGAACCATGCAATATGACAGATTGATCGGCACCGGCATTAGCAACAGGCTGTGAATTAACAGTACTGATAATCACACTGTCAGCCTTACTTGGTTCATTAAAGCTATCTGTCACTATCAGGTCGATAACATAATCACCTACCTTATCTGTCACCAGCACTGGATTCACAATATCCGGATTAGACAGGGTTGCATTACTGCCTTCAGGTTTATATGAAATACTCCAATGATATTTCAGTGTGAAATCACCATCAGGGTCAGTACTGTTACTGCCATCCAATGCGACTTCATTGCCTGGGAAAACAGTTTGATCATTACCTGCATTGGCAACAGGCGGTGTATTAATCGGATCTATTTTGGCGACATATCCTTCGACATTTCCATCAGCATTCATTCCATAACCCACAATCGTGGTCCCATCAGGGGAAATATCTTCTACTGCAACTAAATACCATTTGCTGACATCAATACCTGACTCGCTCAGCAGTATATCCTTCAACAAGCGCATACCATTCAGTTTGTCCCATACAAATACACCCTGATTACTTGTCCCGGCAATTACTGAACCGTTTGATGAGGCAACAAATGCTCTTGTATTAGTCAATCCACTGTTTCTTGTGTCCAGTATCTCCATTTTGTTTCCTGTCCAGGAAACAGCTACAACATCAGTTTCGTTTTTGCCATAACCAACAATGACGTTACCGTCATCAGAAATACCATGAGCAAGACTTTCAAACACTCCACCAGGCAAGTCACCTAGTCCCTGCATTCCTGTTTCGGCAGTCCAGCGAAAAGCTTCTCTACCTTGCTCGCTATATGCCCATCCAGCGATCACGCTTCCGTCAGAGCTCACACCACGCGCCCAGCTATCGTGTAATCCACCGGGTAAATCACCCAGACCTTGCATTCCTTGGCTCGCAGTCCAGCGCATTGCTTCTGATCCGGAATCAACACCTGCAACACCAACAATAACTAAACCATTATTTGAAACTCTGGTCGCTATACTTTGAAACAGACCACCGGGTAGATCACCCAAACCAACCATGCCGGTTTCCTGTGTCCACTTAAAGGCTTCAGTACCATTACTACTAGTTGACTGACCTACAATCACACTTCCATCATCAGTAATGCCAAGCGAACGTGCAATATGTTGTCCGCCGGGTAAGTCACCCATGATTTCTATGCCATCATTCGCTGTCCAACGAATTGCTTCAAAACCATTGGCTGAAGAAGACATGCCCGCCACTGTCTTGCCATCTGCCGTGATACCTAATGCCTGACTTTGTATGAGCCCACCAGGAAGATCACCCAACGTATGGAATTCTCCTGCAACGACAGAAGAGGAAAATAAAGATGCTGCCACTACTGATATAAATGACCAGCTACGGATGAAATCTTTAATTGTTTTGTCTGTTTTCATCACTGCATTTGCCTCAAACCCAATATTCGATGATGTAAGTTTATGTGGGAGTGCTCAAATTTACTGTGATGGTGTTCACAAAAGCAGAAAGGATATACCTAATATAAATCAATAACTTAACTGATTTCTCTGCATAGTGAGGCTAATATCGCCGCCATCCCATTTTTAAGCCCAAAACCCGTTTTTCTTCAATATTTCAACTACTTACCCACGAATAAACAGGCACACAATTTGTGCCAAGTAATTGAATCCATTTGGAAAATCCGTATTTGGTGGGAGCTCCTTCCGACCATCATAGAGCTGTGTTACTGCCTATATATTATCGACAGAATGAGTGATGTTATTTAGATATGAAATCCCTTCCATTTCAATTGGTTATGATATTTTTAACCTATTTTAAGCAAGGTTTTCCGGGATTCCGAACTAACCGCTCAGAGGGGGTGAAAAAAGACTAGTTTGTGGTTTGCTGTTTATGATGACGACGACTGAGAGCCACTCCACGCCTGTGGTGGCGGAATATGAAGCGCTCGAACTGATCGATAACGGCTTCATTGATGCCGACAAAATTCACCACCACATGAAAAATACCCTCTTCCAGATTTTCGACCATTTCCACCTTGCCAGTAAGCAGTAACGGGGACGGATAGGACGGATTGACGTAGAGTTCCAGCTGGATGAATTCATCCAGTGTCGGCGTATTCTCAGACCACCATTCGATAGCCTGTACACTCAACAGCACCGGTACCGCCTCCGGTATATCACGCTGCTGCTTTATCAGTTCGCTGACCATACCCAACAAGACGTTCAATTTGTTATCCAGTCGTGCGATATCGGCTTCAACACCAGTCTGATCATCCTGAACAGTTGTACCACGGTACTCTTCAATGGCGGCCACTGAACGCAGGATAGTTTCGTTACTGGCATTATTGCGTGCAAACTGGATTTGCTGAGGTTCACCTGGCAATGATTTCCAGTGCAAGGCAAAGGCGCCCTCAACAATCAGGCAGTCACCATGAAAATCGGATAATCGTCGTCCCATGAATAAAAGATATATGGATAAGGTACAAGATACAAGGAAGAATATTGCTAACTAAAAAACAATTCCTGTTTGTGGAAAAGATGAAAAAATCTGACTGGAGACTAGCGGCCTTTTTCTGTATCTGTATAGGCTTTTGAAGCCACTTTTCCCTTGCCAATATCACGCAAATCACTGGCCATTTGTTTTTGCATGTCTTCACCAAGAGAAATAACTTCTTTATCCATTGTCATCACCTGACGAATCACCTCTTCAATAGAAGAAGCCATATCAGGCGTAATTGTGCGGGAGAAAAAATCTTCGAGAAGGGTGCGGCGTCGGTCTTCTATTTGTGTCAGCTCCGGCCACTCACCACGCCTGGCATGATCAAGCATGGTTTGAGAAATTGTTAGAATTTCAGAAAGTTTCTGCTCATACTCGGTTGATGAGGATTCAGGCAATGCACTATCAACTGCATGAGAAGTAATCATTGTCTTCAGGCAGCAGGATCATTTGATTGCTTGGCCGCTTCCTTCGCATGTTCCTGAATAAGATCCTGAGGAACCGCATCCCAGCCTGCTTTAACTTCTCTTAGCAAATTTGCCACTTCATCAAGGTATTCAATCTTGTTATGCAGGTTCGCTTCTACCAAACGTTTTTCCATATAGATATACAAATCTTCCAGATTCTGTACCAGCTCGCCACCACCATCCACGGTTTTATCCAGGCTCACTTTCAGTCCATCTATAATGGAAATCGCCCATGAAATCTGTTCACCTTTGTTGGCAATCGCCTGCGCACCTTCCTGCTGCATAAAACCCTTGGCCTTGGAAATCTTGTCCAGCGCCCCTTCCATCAGCATCTGGATCAAGCGATGTGGCGTAAAATCTTCAACGCCGGTTTTTACACCTTTTTTATATTCATTTAATGCGTCTTGTGCTGAAGTAGCCATGCTATTTCCTCAATTTTATTCAAGTCTTTATTCTTACCACCGCCCTTACCACTCTATCGGACGACCCTCTCCATATCTTTATACCACTAAAAAAACTACAATTTTTTTATAATAATTAGAACTCTTTATTTTGAACCTCTGACTGTGATCTTGGGCAAACTGGCTAATTGCTGAGTCAGAAAATCACTGGTACTACGTAATGTAGCAACTATCGCATCCATAGCAATAAACTGCGCCCGTGTACGCTCTTCAATTTTAATTAAACGACGATTTAATTCTTCACGCTGTGTACCAATACTATCTATGCTATTCTGGACACCGTCGGTAACCGTTGTAAACAAACCTTCACTATCCAGTAGTTCAGCTAAATAATCATCCAGTTGCTTGGCATAACCACTGGTAAAGTTAATGAAACCACGATCACCCGTAGCACCATCTGGTGATACTTTAATTTGTAGTCCAGCGGTTGCTTGTGTGCCAGTTAAATACTGACCTTCACCGATTGCCTCATAGCCACCAATCGTGCCCGCTACATCTTTCCCTGTTGTACTCGTTGTACTACTGCCAAAGATTCCTGTTAAACCGTTTCCTCCTGAAATGGTTACCTGGGAATCAGAACCATAGCTATTTGAGGTAATAGTAATCACTCCACTACCGTCAGCTGTTACTTGTGCAGAAACACCCGCATCTGAAAATTCCTCAGCACCATTAATTCTGGCCTGAATCTCTGCTGCCAGAGCGGCTGCACTACCATAGGTCTGTGCTGTTAGTGTTATCGTAGTCGCTACGCCATCAATAGAAAGAGTGAGCGTATCATCCACTCCAGAATCAATCTTTAAGTCAGCAACATGAGCATTACCACTGTATGTTCCCTGTGTTGCAAGCTGGGTAATATTGATTGCATATTCACCCACCTGAGTATCATCTGTGGAACTAACAAAATCAATCAATGCATCTGTTGGTGTTCCTACTTCTGCAAACAAACTTAATACAGCATTCAGATCACTACTCATAACACCGTCAAGCTTGCTGTTATCTAGTACCAATGTACCATCAGTGCCGCTGACTGAAATGCCAATTTCAGCAAGGATTCTCGTATCTGTTAAACCTTCTACCGGGTTACTGATCGTACTGCGAATACGTGAAACAATATTACGTAAAACACCGTCACCATTCAGTGTCCCTGCTTCTCCGGTATCAACATCATATTTTGCCAGTTCGTTTGCTGTATTGATTAAGGCATTATATTTTGCAACAAAAGAATTAATATTTGAGCTTATATAACTTGTATCGCGGGAAACAGTCAAATTAGTTGTGCCTGTAGCCGCTTTTAATTCAATAGTTAATCCAGTAATAACATCTGTAATCTTGTTCGTTGCACTGGTTATATTTGCTATACCATCAAGATCAAATTTAGCATCCAATGCTTCTTCAGATTGCTTGAGGGTAGTATATTCAGTTGTATCAGCTGCTTCATAGAAATTTAATAATGACAAACCAGCACCATCCAGATCATCATTATCAGCATCATTGGAAACTCTTATCTCCATGCTGCTATCAACACCAGTATCATCAGACACAATAGAAAGGCGATAATAACTGCCGTCATAAATAATCGATGCGGTCGCACCTACATTGGCATTATTAATGGCATCTCGAACACCTTTCAAGCTTCCATCAGTAACGGTGACATCAACTGATGCCTTATCTGGGTTTTGTGTAAATGAAGTATAGGTGTCACCACCTGCATCATGAACTGTCGTGCCAAATCTAAATGTTAATGTGCCTGTACCAAGGGTTGCCGTTTCACTGGTAAATTGCGCATTGGTTAATGTGCTGTCTGTTACCAGTTTGTGAGATTTGGCAAGGTTTTTTATGGTAAGTGAATGGCTGCCAATATCTGCTGTACTATTGGCCGTGATCGTAGCCACATCTTCATCACTACTGGATGAGGAACGCTGATCAAATGTAGAAAGTGTTTTAAGACTTACGAGCGATCCCTGAAATGCGGATAACGCACCCTTCAAGGTGCCGTAGGCTGTTAATTTAGTCTGGAGTTCTGCCTCACGACGATCCAGCCTGTTTTGCACAGGCAAACGTTCAGCATTAACGATACTGCTGACCAGACCGTTAATATCAATCCCTGAACCTATTCCTGTTGATGCTGTGATAGCCATACTGCTTACCCTCGCCTAAGTAACCCTCAACTCCAGCCTAAACTGCAAGTTGCCCCAATCTCCCCAAGACAACTTGCAAAAACAAGGCCAACTTAGACCTGTTCCTCCAGAAACAGACCTTCAGAACTGGAATTCGCCTCAATCATTTCCTTCAATTGTTTTGCAATCTTGATAATTTCTTCGGAAGGAATCTGGCGAATCACCTCTTTAGTCTCGGAATCTAGCACTTTTACGACTGTACGACCCATGCCCAGCTCCTCTTCAACACTGAACTGCAAATCACGATTCAGGGTCTGAACATGGGAACTAAGTTGTTCGACTGCCTTGGCAATTTCGTCTTTGTTTTCAGGTGTAGATACCTGTGACGGCACTCCCTTACCTGTCGGAGGCAAATTTTGCCTGACCACTGCCTGATTTTCAGGTGGCGGCTGGGCAGAAACCTGAGGCGCAGACGACTGTACCGAAGGAGTTTCCACACGGTTAGGGTTAACCGGGTTAATTCCGTTAGTAGCCATATCTGTTTACCTCTTTCAATCTTTAGTGGGGAAGTGCGTCCGGGACAATCCCCGGACGCGTTCCCGTAAGATTTACTGCAACAGACTCAATACCAATTGTGGTAGTGCGTTTGCCTGTGACAGAATCGCTACACCTGCTTGCTGCAGAATCTGTGCACGTGTTAGTGCCGCAGTTTCTGCCGCAAAGTCAGCATCAAGTACTCGACTTCGCGCAGCGCTCAGGTTTTCAGTGGTTGCCGCCAGGTTATTAATCGTTGATTGGAACCTGTTCTGGATAGCACCCAGATCGGATCGAATCGTCGTAACCTGTGACAAGGCACCATCAAGCACCGAGATTGCCGCATTAGCACCCGCAACCGTGGAAATATCCACTGTATTCAACTGGGTTAATGCAGGAGATATACCAGTAAAACCACCATCTGCCAGATCATCACCTGTTAAGGTAAAGTTCTTATCCGAACTCAGAGTGATTTCACCACCATCACGGTTTGCAACTGCATCTGCAGCATCTGTACCGCCAGCTGTCGCTCCAAATGTAATTACAGGGTCAGCGATTGAATCAGCAGAAGTAATACCAGCCGCACCTTCCAGTCTCTGGGTCAGTGTCAGTACTAAACCTGTAAGACTGGCTGTAACAGTCGATAATCCGGCAGTACTATTGTTATTGATTGCAGTTTCCAAATCAGTAAGAACAGTTCCTTGAGCATCACCAGATGCAACTTCAATCAGTGTATTACTTGTAACAGTACCTGCTGTATTGAATTCATAAACAATGTCATCAATGGTTACAGTCTCACCGAAAAGAACATCTGTTGAGCCTACACTAGCATCCGAGATTATAAATGCAGAAAATGTGAGATCACGTGTATCTTTTCCTGTCGGATTAGCACCGTTATTAGCATCCAAACCGGTTGCATTAAAGACATCCGTTACAAGCGCGGTAGTTGCAGATGAAAGTGTAATATCACGACCATCCGATGCAGTCAGAGTAATTGCACCATTTGATTTATCAGCTTCCGCAGTGACACCTGTCTGATTGGAAACCGCATTGATTGCTGTTGCTGCAGCAGCACCCTGAAGTACCGCTGTATTAGCCGCCGAAACAGAACCGACATCTATACCATTGATTACTAGGTCACCGCTATTAAGCGCCTGCCCAGCAACCGGTGCTATACCGGTAATAGTGTTTGTAGCCGTTGCAGTAACACCTGTTTGTGAGCTTACACTATTAATTGCCGTTACCTTAGCAGTTGCACTACCAGCTGTTACACCAGCGGCCGTAGTTGCAGATGATTCCGATACTGCAACCCCGTTAATAGCTAATCCAGCTGCAGTACCATCAAATGCGTTAGTTGTAACCTCAGTACCTGCTGCCTGATAAGCACCTAACAGATCAGTGGTTGCACCCGTAATACCAAACGAAATAGTCTGGTTCGCTTCCGCACCTACCTGGAACTGTGCAGTTGAGAACGTACCATCCAGAATCTTCTGTCCGTTAAATGAAGTGGTTGACGCGTTACGCTGAATTTCAGAAAGCAACTGTGCCGCTTCTGAGTTTAACGCCGCACGGTCAGATACCGAGTTAGTGGAGTTAGCAGACTGAATCGCCAGCTCACGAATACGCTGTAGCGCGTTACCCGCTTCGCCTAATGCACCTTCAGCTGTCTGTGCGAGAGAGATACCATCGTTAGCATTTCGAATCGCCTGATTCAGACCACGAATCTGGGTTGTGAATCGTTCCGAAATCGCCAAGCCCGCAGCATCGTCTCGCGCGCTGTTAATACGCAGACCTGATGACAAACGCGCCAGAGCAATACCTAACTGCCCTTGCGACCTGTCCAGATTACGCTGTGCGTTCAAAGACGCAACGTTAGTGTTAATAATTTGAGCCATTATATTTTCTCCTATGACCTCCAGAAACAATAAACCCCACGCGGCTTGGGCCAGCGCAGGGTTGCACCGAAGGTAGAGCTTTATACCTAGCGGATATACTTCCACAAATTGGAAATATTCACCGCTCCCAGTAACACTATCGGCAGGGAAATCTTATCCTTTAATAAAAATTCAGTTTTTTTAGCTAAATATACTCGGAAAAATTTCTTTGTTTTTCAATGCGTTATGTTTTTTTAGGATAAATACCCTATTTTTGACTCCTTTCAGTAGCCCCCCAGAGCCTATATTTCAACAGGTATTGGATGGTGCTTATTCAGGGGAGTTAGAGGCTAAAAGAGAACGCAGGAATTTCAGCAAGCTGGCTAGAAAAACCGTATCTTCTTTGCGGTAAAAGAGGATGTTAGCTAAAAAATCACCCTTATCTGATGGCTCAATTTGTTTATTAAGCAAGAGCTTGCTGAGTCTATATTTCCAGATTCCCTTACGAAAATTCCCGTCATCCTCATACTGTATGATGAGAGGAGCAAATCCATATTGCTCCATCCATGATATACCACCATTGATAGCTTCAATTGTTTGGTTCTCGAATGCGGTACTCGCTTCAACCATAACCAAACGTGGTAAAAATGCATCAAAATCATGCGTCTTAAGGATTTCCAGATCCCACCCCTCAACATCTATCTTTAAAAAATCTACATGATCCATGTTAATTTCGTGTAAATAATCCGAAAGCCGTACACCGGGAACAGAAAGTACCTGTTCCGTTGCGCCATAAGGACTGGCGCTCAATCCTGAAAGACCATTGGCACATGCCTTGTGAAAAGCAACCGAATCCTGATTTTCGGTACTAACCGCAACCGGGTGAAGATGAACAACTTTATTCAAAACATTTTTAAAATGCTGTTCCAGTACAGTATAACATTCCGGGTCTGGCTCAAAAAGATCAGCTGTCCAGCCTTGTTGTAAAAATGGAACTGCTATTTCTCCATAACATGCACCCACATCAACCATATGCCTCTGTTTTGAACCATCCTCAAGTGATTTGAAATAGGACAAGAGTAATGATTTTACCCATGCCGCATCTGTAAGACCCAGGGTAAACGGTTTATCTGGTGTGATTTTAGTTGACAGATTCTGAATCTCAGATACAAGCGAGGTTGTATCTCTATTAAATAGGATATCTTCCTCCTTATGATAATTATCAATAACATTGATAACAGCATCACTCACACGAGGGCCAAGAGTATTTGTATCCAGTACCGGATTTCCAGTTTCAAGACGGTGATTAATTTTTTTAATTATTTTGTTTTTTAAATTTTCATCACACGCCAAGGCAACTGCTTTATCAATATAGTCTTGCTCACTTTCTGCAATCATCTCCTCAAGATCAAACATTTTAAGCAAAGTTGCCCCATGTCTCGAACGAGCTGTTTTACCACTCCAGACTACCGGTGGACAACCAACGCTCAAGGGATCAAATACTGAACATGAACCAGCAAAGGGAAAGCTGTCCAAATAGATATCTGCCAACTTGATAACTTCATGCACATCAACACGATGAGGAACTGGATTGATAATACGTAACCGATCTTTATCTATCCCTGCCTGTTCAAATTCTTGTGTTAATCGTGACAAAAAAACATGTTCTGGATACTGACTAGTCCAGTTGGGGTTAAAGGGCATAAGTACAAGAATAGAATTTGGCACCTTTGCAATTATCTTTACCCATACCTCTGATAACTCCGGCAGAATCTTGAAAAAATTTGCTCCTGAGAAAAATACTATGGCTTCAGAAGGAATGCCTAAAGTTTTGCGCTCTAAAGAAGAAAAAGTAGATTTTACTTTATCATATTGGTAAGAAAAATGATTTAATCCACCGGGAATTTGTATCAGTTTTTCAGTATATTGCTCTTGTGGATTATGCACTGGCTCATTAAATACAGAGGAAAGAAAATAATCCATATTACGAATGCCTGTGCTCACAGGAGATGCCATGGTTGATATTTGCACTCGTGCCAAACGATGACTGGCAAGAATAAACATCGGATTAGTCACCGCTGTTACATTAGTTGCAAAAAGCATTCCATCTAAATCATCATTACGAATATGCTGAACTATAGAGCTAGTATTTATATTATCCAGACAAACATACCGATCTACCATTTCTTCAGCATGTTTTTCCATCTGATGTTTTGTTGATACTAATGTATAAAGCACAATTTCAACTGATTTACGAGACATTCCAGCCAAATTTGATAATGCAAAATAACTTTCCGTATGATCTCCCAGTGCATTAATAAGGAACCCAATCCGGTGTTTTTTTCGTTGTGTTTTTTGATAAGGAAAAACATGGTCAAGACAATATTTTGTGCTATATAACATGCTTTCCATTAATTTCGCACGCATACTCATGAGACCAGTTATATTTTCTTCATTAAAATACGCGAGGACAAATTTAAGTTTTATTATTGTTTCATCATAAAAATCATTTGACCCAATCTGGAGTAAATCTAGCAAGTTATCAGAAAAATAATGCATGATATTTTCTAAATAATGAAAATAATCGAGGGCTTCACCAGGCTTTTTGAAAATAACCGGGGGGGTGACAAGAAAATTTATGTAGTCATCATAAAACCAGGCAGGTATACTTTTTATATCATTATTTACAGGTAGCTCATGCGGCCCTAGATAAAGCATACATGCCAACAAATAATGTAACGTCTGGGATGAAGATTGTGTATCTTTAATATCCTTAAGTAATATTTTTGTAAATGCTATTTCTTGTTCATTTAGAGCAACCCCGGAGAACCCCGAGCCCAATAAAAGCTTGTGCGCTTTTCCAAGTTCCCCTGTATATTCTGGTACTAAATTATTAACATCGGCATTCAACCATGCTGATGCAACTTGCGCTCTAATGGAGCGTAAAGAATTCTCTATTTCATGATCAGCAGAAGTTTTAAAGGACTGAATCAAGGACTCAAGATTATTAATCACATCACTCATTGTTTAGAGACCTTGATAGTAAAACTATTACTTTGACATTATTCCTCACGGTCGTTTAGGTTCTGCGTAAGTATTTTATACGGAGTGGTGAATAATCCCCCGTTGGCGGCAGTGCTTCTGCAAAGAATCTTGCAAACTCTGTGTTACGTATTTTGCTATTCTCTGGACGAATTACATCATGTAAAAATCGTGTCATAAAATAATGACTACTTAGGAAGTTTTCTGGAATAAGATCTTTTATTTTTTCTTCTGGCAATTCTTCAAACCCTGTCTTTAAAAACAACTCCCAACGTTCTTCTGTATACCAATTATTAACTGAAGGCTCAGGAATAGGTTCAAGAAGAAACTCCTCACGCGCCTTGTTCAGATTGTAAAGCCCACTTTTATATCCTTCAATTAGCACTGCAAGTGCCCCGCTACGTAGTACACGAGCCATTTCTCTGTATGTGGATACCTGATCTTCCTCATCCAGCACATTGATTATTACTCTTTCAGAGATAAGTACGTCAAAAAAACCACCCTCATATGGCGTCTTTAGAATATCACCCAGAGTAAACTGACAATCCGGATTTGATTGTTTTGCAATCTCTATTAACTCTGGTGTCATATCAATACCATAAAGTTCAAATCGGTCATTAAATTCTTTAGAAATACATGAAAGCAAAAACCCATTACCACATCCAATCTCTAGCAAACGTATTCGTTTTGATGAAACAGGAATGCTGTGCAAGAATTTAAATATTGCATCTACTTCTTTCTCACGAACGATTTCATCCTGCATTGTTGCAGAGGATGTGTCTCCATATTCTTCAGCCTGTTTTTTATAGTGTTTTCTTATAATATCTCTATAATCCATTTCATTTATCTCTCAAATTAGTTGAGTGCACTCAAAAAGTTTTTACAAACATGATCTATACTGTCACTTGTAATATCTGGCGGCATTGGTAGTAAAATAACTTCTCGCGCAATTTTTTCCGAGTATTCTAATACAGGCGCAGAATAAATAGGCTGCTGTGACATCGCATAAAACCCTGGACGGGTTTCGATACCCTCTTTCTGAAGTCGGTGCATAATTTCGTCTCGATCAATACTATATACAGAAGGAGAAATATGTACACCAATTGCCCATGGCACAGGATCAATCTCTAAATTAAATTTTTGCAGACTCAATCCTTTTATATTATCAAGCCGTTCTTTATATTCCTGAAAAATCCGTTTGCGCATGGATATGATCTCTTCCTTATGGCTCAATTGAGCGCATAATATAGCGGCCTGAAGATTTGTAATACGGAAATTATAACCTACCACATGGTGCCAATATTTACGATCTGGCGTCATTCCATGATTTCGGATTAAACGCATTCTTTCAGCCAATTTTATATCTCTGGATAATACCAATCCCCCTTCACCACACGTTATAGTTTTGGTTGCCTGAAAACTATAACAGGCAATATCACCCAATGTCCCTGACAATTTCCCGTTAATTTTTGAGAAAAGTGATTCGGCGCAATCTTCTATTAATACAATTCCATGCTTATCTGAAATTTCACGCAATCTAGTCATATCACATACATTACCAAATGTATGTACTACTATAATGGCTTTGGTTTTTGATGATATACACTCATTAACCTTATCTGGATTGAGCAACCAGGTATTTTCATTCACATCAACAAACACGGGTGTAGCCCCACATGCAATAACCATATTTGCGGCAGCGGCAAAAGCCCACCCCGGCACAATAACTTCGTCACCAGTTCCTATCTCCAATCCCAATAAAGCCATTTGCAATGCAGTGGTACCATTAGAAGTAGTAATTGAACACTCTTTTGGCATGCCATGCACTGCGGCAAAATCACTTTCAAATTGTTCTACATATTTTCCATCTGATATAAATGTTGATCTTAATGCTTTTTGCACCAAATAATTTTCATCGCCAAAAATCATAGGCTTTGCCCATGGAATATATTTGGTCGTTTTATTTGATTTATGATGAGGAAGTGATGCCAGATTATTTTTTCTTACAATTTCAAACCGGGGAAGTGAAAACACTAAAGCACCACCATTATTAAGATATTCACTTTCCCTTTCAATAATTGCATCACGAAAGTGCCATGGTAAAACAAATAAATAATCTGGTTTTTGTGCACGTGCCTCATCTTCGGAAATAATTGGAATATGACTTCCGGGAGTAACCAGACCAAATTTCAGCTCATATTTTTCTGCAATTGATGGCATATCATCCGGGGTTATATCGCAATATTGAAGAATTACATTACCTTTAGTTGATGCACCATAACCAATTACAGTTTCTCCTGCCTCTTTTGCATTATCAAAAAAACACTGGACTTTCTTGCGAAATAACTTAATACGCTCTGCAAACATCTGATAAGGAGCGAGTGTAGAAAATCCGGCTGTCTCCTCCTGTTCCAGGATATTATCAATATTATCTTTATTTATCGGAAATGAAGAATCACTACGCGCCATTACTACCTTAAAGCTGGCACCATTTATTGTATTAACCTCCACATCTAATATTTTTAAATCACAACGTTCTGCCATCCATTTTATTTGTTTTAGATTATAGTAATCCAGATGTTCATGGCAGACAGTATCAAATGCAAGGTTATCCAGCATAGTAGCCATATGAGATTGCTCGGTTACCCAGATTCCATCCACATCAAGAGCATCATGGATATCGCGCATAAAACTCATTGGATCATCAAGGTCATAAAACATTGCTATTGATGTAATAATTTTAAATTTAATATCACCAAACGCTTTTGTGATTGAGTCTTTGGAAAAAAAATCTATCAATAAATGTATGTCTTCAGGAAACTCATTTTTAAATTTTTCGCTTGAAGGGTCGATTCCATAACGTTCTAATCCCATATTTTTATAACAGCCTAGTAACGTGCCATCATTACATCCTATATCCAGAATTGCGTCACCCTTTAATGGCTTGGCTAATGACAAAGCATTATTAACAACTTCATTTAAGTGTTGAACCATTGCCCCCGAAAGAGAAGAGCGATAACCATATGTCTCGCCATACATTTCGTTAAGGTTATATGAATGTTGAAGTTGCAGTAACCCACAATGATCGTCGCCTTCCGATCCATGACAAAGAACAAGTTTGAGTGGTCCACACGTAGGATCAGGTTCCCCAGTTTTAAGAAATCGGCCAGAAAGCACCATGTCTCCCAGATCCAATACTTCTACCAGATTAGTATTCCCACATATACGGCATTTTTTTATTTTTGTTATCGAAGACATTTCTAAATCTTCAGCTCCATGTTTATATTCTATTTTATCTATTACTGATTTCACAAACCAAGTCATACATATTTAAATGTGTATATCCAATATTTTTTACAACAAAGATTATTCCTCTTGAAACCAAAACCAGTTATTAAGATTACACTTAGCATCTCCAAAAATACTTCCGTCAGGCTTTTGTTGGAGATTAAACCTCAACCTTATTAATTGTCTTCTCCTTTCCATTTCACAATTTATAAAACCTGTCTCTTTTAGCTTTTCCAGTCTTTCAAGAGATGATTTATCAGAAAAATATGATGAAAAAACATATAATTTTTCATATTGAAAAATTATAGAGGCATTCATCCAGTCAATAGTTCTGGATTCTGGCTCAATCATTTCATAATCTGATGAAACTGATAAAAATGGTTCTCCTAGTGTGGGGTCTGAGAAGAATTTATTAAATGATAAAAGATATTCAAGCCCACTAACAGCCTGACTTCTCACACCTAATTCACCAGCAATTCTGACGAATGATTGAACATTTGAAAATGTTCCATGTGACTGAACAAGTTTAGCTAGAATCTGGTATGCACATTTCAAGTATAGGTATTTGTTTGCTATTTTCTCGTCTGGCTCACATGCCATTGCATAATAATCGAGTGCACGCTGATGCAATACCCATTGTTCTGAATCATTATTTTTTTCCATATAAGACAACCATGAATCCAATAACGATTTTACATAAGGAAACTGCTGAAGATGTTCAATCCATTTTGCCACTTGTGGAGCAGGTACATCTATAGATAATTGTTCCTCTTTTATCAATAATCCCTGGAGTGATAAACTTTCTACGCAGTCAGCTTTACAAAAAAATAAATTCTTTCTATAGGCGTCAATATCCTGATTTGGTTTAGTCGGAGCAAGCAAATTCAAGCCAGGGATAAGCATATAACCTTCATATCCTAATGATAACAAATAGTTAACCAGGTTTCCTTCCTGTCTATTTTCCTCTCTCATCCTGACCATTATTAGTGGCGAATTTGAAGTATAGAACTCCTTGCCACTAGTAAACAATGTCTCATCAATTTCTTCTACATCCAATCTGAGAAAATCAATATTTTTCCAATTATTTTCTAATGCATATTCATCAATAGTTAATAAATCAGTCTTGATATGAACATTATTAAAATTATTATATTTCAGGCTTTCCCTTAAATAGCTCGCCCTTTCAGGGCTTGGCTCAATTGCCCATAACATACCGCTTGAAGATATCTGTTTGGCTGCTGAAAGAGTATAAACTCCATAATTAACACCTATATCAACAATTTTCATTCCCGGCTTTAATACATGCTGGATAAAATTATACTCTGGCTCAATCCAGTCTTCCTGCTCTAATAAAATATATGGTGTAGGAAGATTCAAGTCATCTGGAACACAAACTGTCACACTACCATTTATTTTTATTGGTAATTGTGAATCATCAGGAGTGTGCTTGTCTTTAAAATTATCCCAAGGGAGTTTTTTGAATTTAGAGATCCATGCTGATTTATACAAGTCCTCCAACTGCTTCGTAAAACGTTCCGGATTACATAAAATTGATTCTCTAAGTCTTGTGTGGATTTTTTTTCGAAGTTTTGCATTTTTTTTCACATCAGTAGCCAATGATACAGCTATCTGTATATATTCATCTTCAGTATAAGCTAGGCAGTCTTCAACACCAATATTTTTATAAATCGAATTAGAAACACGTTGTGCATGTAATTTCCCCACCAAAGAAACTACAGGCACATCCATCCATAATGATTCACAGGTAGTGGTTGTTCCCTGATAAGGAAAGGAATCTAACGCAATATCTATTTCATTATAATAATCCAGATGTGTTCCTTTATCCTTATTAAACCCCTTTAATTCGAGACGATCTTCATGTATCCCGTGCTTTATGAACTCACCTCTTATATTTTTTTGTATATAATCTTTTTCTACATTTCCTGCTTTGATAACTAATTTAGAATCAGGAACTTTATGCAAAATATCACTCCATACCTTTATTATTTCAGTATTTAATTTACTGACATTATTAAATGAGCCGAACGTCACATAACCTTTGCGCTGCAGTGGTAATTCAGGTTTTATTTCTTGTTCTATAAAACCACCAAAACACAAAAAGGATTCTGGCATTTTTAGAAGTTCTTCCGTATACAATGTGCCATCATCTGATTCAGCATAATTATCGGTAATCCGATAATCAACTGCATTGAGACCAGTTGTGTTTGGATACCCCAGATAAGTAATCTGGACAGGTGCAGGACGATATTTAAGCGAGGCAACTCTTGAGTGTGCTGTATGGCCACCCAAATCTACAAGAATGTGTATACCATCATCATGTATTTTTTTTGCCAGTTCCATATCTGTTAAACTCTGAATTCTTGCAAACGAGTTAGAATAGCTTATGATCTTTTTCGTAATTGCATCTTCTTGGTTAAGGCTTGAATAACAAAACACTTCGAAATGAGCTTTATCATGCAAAGGTATGATGTTTTTAATAAAATATCCTACAGAGTGTTCCCTGAAATCAGCAGATAAATATCCTATACGAATATGCGAACATGGTTTCATCACATCTTCATACTGCGAATAGATATCTTTAGATTGATCAGTCACATTATTGCCCCAAGCCTTATGTGTTTCAAAAATATTTTCTCTGCTAATCCCATAGGGATTATTTAAAGGCAATAATATCCCTTGCACCCAATTGACTTGTCTTTGTTCTTCATGTGCGATTTTTAAAACTTTATCTTGTATGGCATCTACTATCTCCCATTCACACGAACGCACCAGAATGGGATATGCCGATAATATTGAGAAATCAAGGTTTTTAAAACTTGCGATTTCTTTAGCTAATCCATGTGCTTCTTCAGGATCAATATATTTTAATACTCCCAAGAGGCTTGCGTATGTATTAGCGTTTTTTTCCAGTTCGAATGCTTTTTTAAAATACTCTAATGCCTTGATGTATTTTTTTCTGGTTACAAAAATTCCACCCATATTGAAATAAGAAAGCCAATAGTCTGGTTTAATTTCTATAGACTTATCAAATAATATTTGTGCCTCTGCAAGATGCATTTGCTTTCTGCGTAAGCTACCAAAATTGTTGAATGCGATATGATCCTCGGGACTTAATTCTATTGCTTTTTGATAGTGAAATTCAGCCTTGTCAAATATACCTAACTCACTATATGAACTTCCAATATTTATATGTGCATCAACATGTGAGGGACATTCTTTCAGTACATCCTGAAAAATGGAAATTGATTTTAAAAAATTACACTTTTTATACTCCAGCAATCCTGAAAGAAAGAGAATGCGAGTATTATTAGGTTCTTGATTAAAAGCTATCTTCAGGTGTTTTTCTGCCTGATAAAAGTCATTAATATCAATATAACCTCTCACTTTTTTAATCAAGCCTTCCAGAGGTTGTTTTTTTATTTTATTTGTATGCATATGTAGTGGTGTAATCCCTGATATTTATCATCAATAATAGCTGTTTAGTTAAGATAGTGAATTTATCTACAGGATGAAAAACAGAATAAGCCTATATAACTACCTCTATATATAAGTTAAATCAGTACCCTATCAAAGATAATTAAACAAAGACAACCCCTGAATCCTTGCAAAAGAGGCCTGTGCTGCCTGCAATGCTGTCATTATTTGTTCAAACTCGGTAATAGCTGAAGTATAGTTCAGGTCTTCGAGCCTTGAACGATTGGATTCGAGATTAATTGAGAAGTCTTCATTGAAATTTTTCTGGTCATCAATGGTGTTCAGGCGACCACCTACACCCGCCCGGATGGTTAGGATATTGTTTTCTACATTATCCAGTTCGAGTAGCATGCGGTTAATGGTGTTAAATGTATTTGTTTCTGATGTCGTACCACCACCTGCCTCCAATGCTTTTGCCAAATCATTTAGTGTCCTGAATATATCCCGGTTTGTACTTGGGCTGATGGTGAATCGGTCACCATTATTAGGATCTTCTTTTACACTGGTGGTTATACCATTAAACGTGATAGCACCTTCTGGAACATAAGTGCCGGTTGTTTCAATATTGTTACTGCTATCCAGTACAATATAATTTGATGCTGCTGTATTGTTAAGTGTTGTGACAACGCTGGTATTTGTATCTGTTAATGTATTGCCAAAATAACCTAATACCGTATCCCCTTCTGTTGCTGTAAATCCACTGAAACCTTCAGTTATTACAATATCACCCGTCGAGGGTGAATCATTGGCAAGAAAAAGCTGTCCACCATTCACATGGGCACGCACACCTGTTGTACCCGCATCATTATTAATCTCATCTGCCAGCCCTTGCAAAGTTAAAACAGGTGGTGGCGCACCGGTATCATCAACTGAATAAACAGTGGTTCCATTTATGTCCAGAGTATAAACCAATGTATTATTGGTAGGCGCACCATCAGCAAAAGAAAACGCACCCACATTCGCAGTTGTTGCTGTTGTGTCTTCCCCGAAAATCAGGGTATAGGTATCACCATCAATGGCGGTGATATCTGAAACACTGCCGGTATGAATAATGCCATTCCCCGTATTATTAGCATTATCAATCACTGAAAATGTGCCGTTGCCATCCTTGATAAACTGAAATATGTCCGAGCCCGGATCACGATCAGCTACTTGTCTGTCTGCACTTATTTGCAGTAATCGCTGTCCCTGATCACCGTTATAGGTGTAGGTACCATCGAGGTTGGCTGTAAAGGGTTTTGTGTGTCCCTGAAAACCGGCAAAGATATATTCACCATTGGCATCGGTGGTATTTGCCAAATCGGCGAGTTCGGATAAACGCTGCCTGATTTCCAGTGCAATGTCTGAACGCCCCCCACTACCAACCGGTGAGTTGGCGCCCTGAATAGCCAGTACCTTTGCACGTCTTATTACATTTTCAACACTAATTAGAACTGTTTCTTCCAGCTGTTGGCGTTCCTTGGCAGTTTCGGCATTTTCCTGATACTGGGCAATAATTTTTAACTGCTGTGTAATATTCAGGACAGCGGCAGAGCCTACAGGGTCATCAGCGGGGGTATTCATCTTTTTCCCCGTCGATAATTTCATTTGGGAATCAACCAGTCTTGCCTGTTGTTTCAGGAGTGAATTTAAACCCTGTAGCTGCATCTGACTGCTTGATATTCTCATGATCGCTACCTCGAAACAGCATTAATCAACGTTTGGAAAATAAGATCAGTCGTTGCAATCACCTGTGCAATGGCCTGATAGGACTGCTGGAATTTAATCATATTCGCTGCTTCTTCGTCCAGATTAACACCGGAGATTGAAGAATGTGTTTCTTCTGCCTGATATAAAAGTGCCTCGTTGGCATCACGCGTGATTTCGGCCTGCCTTGTCTGGATACCAACTGTCGCCACCATCTTGCCATAAGCCGTTTGATACGTTGAGTTTCCATTATCCAGATTTCTGTTAGTTTGCAGGGCAGCCAGTAACAAGGCATTACGGTTGTCACTCACACCATTATTATTAGACAACACCGTAAATTGATCACCCAGATTAGCCGCATCCTTAATATTTACCTGAATCCCACTGAAGGTAATATTATTTCCGGAAGTATAAGTACCGCTGGCTTCCACATTATTACCACTGTCCAGAACAATATAACTATCTGCCGGGCTACTGTATGTAATCGTATTGGTGTCACCTGCACTCGAAAGAGCTGAACCAAACAGTCCCGTTAACGTGTCTGTAGCTTCAGTATATCCTGTAAACGTCTCGGTAACGGATATCGGTAATGCAGTTGCAGGATCATTGGCCAGGTAAAGTGTTGTTCCTGCTGCATTAAGATAAGCGCTTACACCGGTATTAGCTGTATCTGTATTAATATCAGTTTGCAACTGAGCCAATGTTCGGGAATCACCTTCATTGTAGGTGTTAACCAGAAACCCATTGATCCGGAGTTCATATTGAAGTGTGTCATCTGTAGGAGCATCATCGAAAAAACTAATAGGCGCAGCAGCAGTCGCTGTTGTTGCAGCAGCCATATGAATAGTATACGTATCACTCACAAAACTGGCTCTGTCCACAACTTGCCCTGAATCAATCGCTGCGACACCGGTATTATTGAGGGAGATATTTGTACGCACAGGCACGGCGGCGGCTACATCCTGTGCATTGGTAATTGCAAGGCTAACACCCTGGGCCGCATAAGAGGTGGTGCGCAACAGGAAGGTATCACCCTGCGAGGGCGCGGCAGTAATCCCGATTGTAAAGCCATCAATTGCTGTACTGGTATAAGGATAGACACCGCCTGTATTGATGCTGGTTACATTACCATCAGTCAAACGTGTCAGGGTAAAGTTATTACTTCCGTTATAAACCAGTTCATAATCACTGGGTTCCAGCTGATTTACATCAGAAATGGTAACACTGATACCTGAACTAATAATATTATTGGTACTGGCAATAACCTTGGTTGTTGGCACATTAAAAAAGTTTTCACCCAATACGCTGTTCAGATCCATTCCCAAGCGGTGCTGCTCATTAAAATCAGTCGTCAACCCCAAAGCAACACGCCCTACTTCATAGATGACATTATCAAGTACATTGTCCCTGAAACTTAATGCCCCACCGAGTGAACCGCCTGTCAAGAAATCGGAAATAATATTGACATTAGATGATGTTCCCAGTGTAACACCTACATCAAGACGACTTGGATCCAGTGGATCCCGTGTGGTTTGTATTTGCTGCGCATGAATACCAACCACCAGTGACTGTCCTCTGCCTATAAAGACGTTTATCGCACCATCGTCTTGTTCAAAAGTGTCAACAGAAATCAGCTCGGATAACTGTTTAATCAGCAGATTACGTTTATCCAGCAAATCATTCGGGGGTTGATCATTAATTGAACCGCGTGTCTCGGTAATCTGCTTGTTAACAGCAGCAATATCCTGCGCCAGTGAATTGATATCCTGTACTGTTGATTCAATCGTATTGTTAATTGTTGTATTAATGTCATCAAAGCGCTTGTCAAATATCTGGAAATTATAAACCAGTGCATCTCCCTCACTGATCAGCGCTTGTCTGGCAGGTATTGATGTTGGATCATCTGCCACCTCCTGTACTGCACCAAAAAACCGTTCCAGCGATGCACTCAGACCGGTATTCGGATCAGCCAACATATTATCAATCTGATTAATTAACGACACATAACTGTCTTCCTGATGAAAAGCAGAAGAAGCGGTTACTACCTGTTCATAAATGAAGTCATTAAAGATACGCTTGACGGTATCAGTTTTAACACCGGTTCCAATATAACCGGTACCGGTAAATTCGGGCGTACGTGTGGAATTTTCTACGCGCTGACGACTAAAGCCTTCCGTGTTGGCGTTGGTAATATTATGACTGGCAGTGGCAAGCGAACGCTGGACAGCAAGCAGTCCAGATACCGCCGTACTTAACGGATCAGCCATAAATCACCTCCAGGATACAGTCTGAGTTTCTCATCCTGCCTTATCCTTTAAATTGTTTATCGGCCTGCTTTCACTAATATTTAAATCTTTCATCACATTACCAAAGGTATCACCCCTGAGTATCCGCATGATTTTATTAGCATAAGCAGGATCAGAAGCATATCCCGCGTCTTGTAATCCACGCACATAACCATAGGCATCATGCGCCTGCCCCAGTGCTTCCTGATAACGCGGACTGTTCTTGATAAAGCTGACATAGTCCTCAAAACTCTCTTTCGGGGAAGCATAGGCTCGGAATTTGGCGCGTTGACGTGTCACCACACCATCTTCATATTCTGTTGTCATGACAGAAACCGTTGCACCTTGCCAACGGTTATCTGCCTTGATACCAAACAGGTTATGACTGTACTGACCACTGCTGTTTTTCATTGAATGTTTGCCCCAACCTGTTTCCAGTGCCGCTTGTGCAACCAGTACGGCCGGATCAACACCCAGTTCATGACCGGCACGTTGTGCATGAGGCCAGACTCCTTCAATAAAATCCTGCTCTGATTCATAAATATTACCGGTATTTTTTTGTATCACCGGATTGAATGGCATCACAGGCTTGATGTCAGCCAAAGCATTACGACGTAGCATTGCCAATGTGTTTTCCTTGCCTTGCTCAGGATTCAGATTCATTGCATCTCCACCTTTGGACAATTGACGTTCCAGCATATCTGCAAGCCCCAGTCCGCGACGCTTGGATAGTGTGATTGCAATTTGTTGATCAAACATATCGCGATACATATCACTCTGGGATGAATCAAAAAGTTCATCACCAAAGCTGGCATCACGCATGCTTTTAAGCATCATCTGCAAAAACAAGGCCTCAAATTGTTCGGCAACCTTTTTAATTGCTTCAGGCGAATCGTTTCGCACATCACGACGCAGTTGTGCCAACCCGTTAAAATCGGTATAAACATCAGCATCGGCAACAACGGGTTTCATGATTTATACCTGTTTATATAATGATTAATTCAGCCTTTAACGCACCGGACTCTTTCAATGCCTCCAGTATCGCTACCAGATCACCCGGTGCCGCACCTACCTGATTCACTGCCTGCACCACTTCATTAAGTGAAACACCGGTATCCAGCAGGAACATGCGTTTCCTTTCCTGTTTCACTTCGATATCTGTTGTTGGAACAACCACAGTGCTGCCACCGGCTAATGGGCCGGGTTGACTGACAACCGGCTTGGAAGTAATAGTCACCGTTAGATTACCGTGTGAAATAGCGGCAGGCATGACACGTACATTCTGCCCGATAACGACTGTGCCTGTACGCGAGTTAATAATAACCTTGGCCGCAGATTGCCCGGGATTAATATTCAGGTTTTCAAGTAAGGATACAAATGCAACGCGCTGCTCTGATGTAAATGGTGCACTGACACGTATGCTGGATGCATCAATTGCCTTGGCAGTCCCTTTACCTACCGATTCATTAATCACATCGGCAACACGAATGGCCGTTGTAAAATCCGGTGTGTGCAAATTCAAAACCAGCGGTCCATTTTGGGCAAAAGAAGTTTGTACTGTACGTTCAACCGTTGCGCCATTCGGGATACGACCGACACTGGGAATATTAACAGTAATACTGGAACCATCATCACCTGATGCGCCAAATCCACCTACAACCAGATTACCTTGTGCCATGGCATAAATCTTGTTGTCAGCACCTTTTAGAGGTGCCATTAATAAACTGCCACCGCGCAGGCTTTTGGCATTACCCAAAGAGGAAACGGTAATATCTATAGTTTGTCCCACCTTGGCAAAGGGTGGCAAGTCAGCATGGATAACCACTGCTGCAATATTTTTTAACTGCGGATTTGAATCTGGCGGTAGTGTCACACCAAACTGTGCCAGCATACTTTTAATGCTTTGAATGGTAAAAGGGGTTTGTGTTGTCTGGTCACCGGTACCATTTAACCCTACCACCAGACCATAACCGATCAACTGGTTGCTACGTACACCGGCAACAGCAGAAATGTCCTTGATACGTTCTGCCTGCACAAGACCGGCAAACAGAAAAACCAGACACGCAAGAATGCCCTGAAACCATGCTGTTTTAGATAATCTGTTTTTCATTACATCTTCCTGCCTTATGTTTACCTTTAAAATGGCATAATTGCACTAACAAAGAATCTCGCCAACCAGCCCAATTTATTACTGTCAGCCACCATGCCATTACCGCCATAGGAAATGTGTGCATCTGCAATTTGTGTTGATAACACGGTATTTTTGGAGGTGACATCCTGCGCGCGCACAATGCCGGCAACACGCACATACTCATCACCCTGATTCAGGGAAATAATTTTTTCACCGCGAATAACAAGGTTACCATTTGGCAACACTTCAACTACCGTAACCGAAATATTACCTGTCAAACTGTTACTCTGCGCACTTTTACCTTCACCTTCAAAATCGTGTGCAGATCCCAGACTGGTGCCGAGATTATTGTTCCTGTTACTCTCCAACGGGAGCACACCTGGCACATTAAAGCTGGGTGTTGATCCAAGAATAGTTGGATTTGTAATTGTGTTATTTGTGTCTTTTTCCAGACTGGTCGTGGCTGACTTGCTGGCATCTGTCTGCTCAGTCAGAATAATCGTAATAATATCACCGACCCTGCGTGCACGTGGGTCTTCATATAAACGAATATCATAACCTGCCTGATAGATCGCCCCATTGCTGTATTCCTGTGGTTTCATGGCAGCAGGTCTGACTGCCGCATATTCCGGATCACGTGCCATTTTTTCTGATGCGCAGCCAGTTAAAAACATGATCAGTATGATTCCTGTAAAATATTTTTTCATCATTGCGCCTTTTAGTTTTTCCACTTAATCCCCTCTCCCTCCGGGAGAGGGTTAGGGTGAGGGGAGCTAACAGCTCTCTTGTAATATATTCCCTCACCCCGGCCCTCTCCCAAAGGGAGAGGGAGAACAATTCTTCAGAGGTTTCTCAACCTTCCAACTTTATTAACCTTTCAAACTTTTAAATACTCAAATTACAAATTATTACTTATATAACGCAACATACCGTCTGCTGTTGAAATGACTTTTGAATTCATTTCGTAAGCACGTTGTGTTTCAATCATGTTTACCAGTTCTTCCACAACATTCACATTCGAACTTTCCAATGATCCCTGTATTAATCCACCAAGACCACTTTGACCCGGTGTGCCGGCAGTTGCCGTACTACTGGATGAAGTTTCCAGATACAGATTTTCACCAATCGCCTGTAAACCAGCCGGATTAACAAAATCAGCCAACTGTAAATTACCTAATGTAATTGGAGTCGGGTTGCCCTGTAACAGAGATGAAAAAGTACCGTCCTGACCAATAGATACACTAATGGCATCACTTGGAATGGTAATTGCAGGCTGTAGTTCATAACCGGATGAGGTCACTACCTGCCCTTGAGAGTTTGTCTGGAAAGAACCATCACGCGTATAGGCGGTTGTTCCATCCGGTAACAATATCTGGAAATAACCACGACCATTAATGGCCATATCAAGCTGATTTTCGGTCTGTATTACATTACCCTGCGTATGCAGTTTCTCTGTCGCCACGATCCTGACACCGGTACCCAACCGTTTACCTGTTGGTAATTCAGTACTTTGTGAAGTCGAACCGCCCACTTGTCTCAGGTTTTGATATAACAAATCTTCAAATACAGCGCGATCACGTTTGAAAGCATTGGTATTTACGTTAGCCAGGTTATTGGAAATAACGGCCAACTTGTTTTGCTGGGCATCAAGACCTGTTTTAGCAATCCACAAAGCTCTTTCCATAATATTCTCCAATCAGCATCATGTGACAAAATTCTGTCGCATGAACGGGTTTTTAACTCATCTGCATTAATCGTGCCGATGTACTGTCATTCTCATCAGCCATTTTCATCATTTTGACTTGCATTTCGAAACTACGTGCCTGTGTAATCATATCCACCATGGAAGCCACCGCATTGACATTACTGCTTTCCAGTGCCCCACCGACTAATGTGACATTAATATTCGGTATTGCTGTTTCATTATTGCGATGACGAAACAGGCCATCTGTTCCCTTGAATAAATCTGCTTTCGCTGGGTTAACCAACCGAATACGATCGATAACAGACAGAGTTCCCGGTTCCTGACCAACCGGTAAAATAGAAATGGTGCCATCAGAGGCAATTTCTAATTTTGAGTAAGGTGGTATTGCAATCGGACCGCCATTACCTAAAAGTGGCAATCCATTAACGGTAGTTAAAAACCCGCCTTGTGGCGAGATACTCAGATTACCGGCACGAGTATAAGCCTCATTACCATCGGGAGTTTGGATTGTAAGCCAGCCATCACCACTGATCGCCACATCCAGCTCATTGCCGGTTGGTATGATTGCACCGGATTGAAAATCAACATCCGGATTTTCGGTTTCAGAATAAACGCGTGATGGAAAACCGGTACCACTGACCGGTAAACTCAACATTTTTGCAAGATCGGCACGAAAGCCTGTTGAGCTTACATTGGCCAGATTGTTTGCCGTGATCGCCTGCGCAGTCATTGTCTGCTTGGCTCCGTTCATGGCAATGTACAACATGCGATCCATATTTCTTAACCTTCAGTTAAAAAGCGTGTGTTATCTGATATTAATAATGGTCTGTGTCACTGTATCCGAGGTCGTAATTACCTGCGCATTAGCCTGGAAGTTACGTTGTGCGGTAATCATACTCACCAACTGCTCTGTCAAATCCACGTTGGAACCTTCCAATGCACCCGATTGAATCAAACCCAAACTACCACTACCCGGTGCACCGACCAACGCGGCACCTGATTCAAAACTTTCTGCCCAACTGGTATTACCTAACTGACGTAGACCCTGATCATTACTGAAGTTAGCCAATGCCACCTGCGCCAGCGTACGTGATTGACCATTGGTGAATCGGGCTGTCACCACACCGGTATCTGAAATATCGATACCACTCAAGCGACCGGTAGTAAATCCATTTTGTACTAATGCATTCACACTGAACACACTACCGTACTGGGTTAAATCGGCCACATCAGTAGTAATTGTTAAATCAGCGGCACCCCCTCCTGGACTAAAAGTTGTTGTATATGATGAAGGTGCTGCAGGTGTTGCCAATAGACCTGCTGTAGAGAAAATCAATTGATCACCCGTTACAGTACCCACATTCACGCCATCTGAATAAGTAAACATTTCCCATTCATTAGCCTGAGTTGCCTGCCTGAAATACATCGTCATCAAATGCTCCGAACCTAATGAGTCGAAAATAGAAAGCGAAGTTGAATTGTTATAGGTACTGGCATTGGCTGGATCAAAAGCCGCCTGAGGACTACCATTTGCAGCTGCACCATTACCAGCAACAGATGCACCAGCAGCAATAATCGGGTTTGTACTCACTGTTATAGCGATTGGTGATTGAGCACCTGTTGTTGTTTCTGGTACCCAATTGAAAATTAGATTACTAGGGGATACAGGGAAAGCAGATGCATCTATTAAAGAAGTGGCATCAAAAGTTTTTCCACTGACGGTATCAGTAAGTGTTGCTCTCCAATCACTACCCGTTGCCTCTCTGGTATAGGTAATCGTTACATTTCTATCGACTCCATAATTATCACGGATAGGAAATGCTCCTGTCGGACCAACAACAGTTCCCGCAGCATCAGCATTGTTGAATGCAACACCACCTCCAATGGTAATGTTGGTTGTCGGTACCGGATTACCTGGAATAATATCTGATGCATCCAGATTAATGGCCATATCAATATTCGTTGTTGCAGATGGTGAAATATCTGATGTATCCAGTTGCAGGTCACCTACTGCACCCGTGATGTTCCCGTTAGCATCAGCCTGAAAACCGGTCAATACTTGACCCTGTGTATTCACAATATAACCTTGTCGATCCACACCAAACGCACCGGCACGGGTATAGACATTGACACCGTTATCATTCAGCACATAGAAACCTGACCCACTGACAGCCAGATCGAGGTTGTTATCGGTAAACCCGATATTACCCTGGCTGAACTGCTGACTTACGGCCGACACCTGTACACCGGAACCAATCGCATTGGATGTCACACCCAGATTGGAGGATGCAAAAATATCGGCAAATTCAGTACGTGCCTTTTTGAAACCGGTTGTACTGGCATTTGCCACGTTGTTACCAATGACTCGCAATTCCGCTGATGATGCGTTAAGTCCACTGAGCGCGATTCTAAATGGCATGGTCTGTCTCTCCTGTTAATAATTTTTGTAAAATAAAACCCGTTTATTACATAATGCGTTTAATATCACCAAAGTTCAGTGAACCATTATCAATAAGATTCACTCTCATTCCTTCACCGTTATTACCCAGCGTCACGCTGGATACGGTATCAGCAATCAACATGCCGACACTTTCCTGTTTACCTTCATACAAAATAGTGGCCGAGAATTTATATTGTCCTGGGCCAGCCATAACTGCTTCCTTGCCATCTGTTGCCTCTTCGATAGTGCCATCCCAGGCAAAGGCAATTTCACCGGATTTTTGTTCACCTAGATTTATTTTTCTCACCAACTGACCGCTTGAGTCAGTAATATTGATAACTGCCTGTTGTGTACTGACCGGTATACCAACAGCACCCACTATTTGGCCGCCTTCTTCAAGTGAACCAGTCATTCTTCCCTTTGAATCAGCGGTATCGATAAGTACAGTACGACCGATCAAACTGGAAGCCTGTAATGCCTGATTGGATGTCAATGCATTGGATAGCGTTGAAAAAGAATTTTGTAAATCCTGAATACCGGAAACCGTACCAAACTGGGCAATCTGGCCAAGGAAGTCACCGTTTTCCATTGGCTTTAACGGATCCTGATTATTCAGTTGGGTCAGCATTAATTCGAAAAAGGCTTCTTGCCCAAGCTTGGCTTTTTCAAGCTTTTGTTTGGGTACTGCAAGACCTAATGCTGCCAAATCATTACCGTTTGTATCAATCGTACTCATTTGGTCTCTCCTTTATTTACTGACCAAGTCGCAATGTGTGCGTCATTAACTGTTTAGCTGTGTTCATCACTTCAACATTGCTCTGAAAAGAACGTGAAGCCGAAATCATGTTTGCCATTTCTTCTACTGCATTGACGTTAGGCATAAAGATATAACCGTCTTTATTTGCCATTGGATGACCGGGGTTATAAAACTGTTTGGGTGGTAACGGGCTTTCAACAATACCCAATACCTTGACACCACCGGCTGAATTGCCTTTTTCGTTTTCGAGGATGGTAGAAAAAACCGGCTGACGTGCACGATAAGCGGTTTCTGCACTGCTGCTTGCAGTTTCTGCATTGGCCAGATTACTGGCAATGGTATTCAGGCGAACTGATTGTGCTGTCATCGCGGTGCCTGAAACATCAAAAATTTGTGACAATGGCATTTATTATTCCCCTCTCAACGCAGTCATCATGCCTTTGATATTACCGCTCAAAAACTGGATGCTGGCCTGATACTTGAGTGCGTTATCCATAAACGCGGCATGTTCAATATGCGTTTCTACGGTATTGCCATCCAGTGAAGGCTGGGATGG
>Ga0224506_10000232_pt1 | contig 53118 bp, 50 predicted proteins | sample SF_Jan12_sed_USG_2_FD_169108 | JGI IMG/M metagenome (GOLD analysis project Ga0224506, IMG submission 169108) | Sediment microbial communities from San Francisco Bay, California, United States - SF_Jan12_sed_USGS_8_1 | ecosystem: Environmental > Aquatic > Marine > Sediment | place: USA... | reverse complement strand
TGCCGGATTATGTTGATCTTTATTCGACATACGACAACCATACCTTTTCCACAGAAGATTCCCGTCTAATCAGCGTGCTACGTATCAACGGGCAGAAACGCCTGTTAACAATGCATGATTTCGATCATATAATAGACGATTTGGAATACGCATTAGGCTCCTATTTTGAGGATTGCTGTCATCAAATTCAGGTGGTGTTTGAACGCGATTTTGAGCGCTCTGGACACGTCGTTGAACACGCATTGTCACCGGCCTTTTATGCGTGTCAGCGTATTCACCTTCATTGGCAGGAACTGCTAAAACAGCGCGTGCGATATTTGCAGTCGCATTGCGTCAATGAAAACGTCTATCTGGCATTGGTAACCACACCTGCGGCATTAGGCGACTTGGAGTTAGCGAGCGCGCGGAAGTTGGTTCGCAGGCGTACTTCCTCCCGCCCGCCGGCGATGTCTTCCCAGCAACCCGATCGTGTCTATCCTGAGTTAGGGGAGATTCATAGCTCCTTTGTTAAATCGGTTCATAATGATTTTCGGCTGCAAGGGTTTGATGTGCAGGCCATGGATGTGCGTACAGTATTGCAGGAACTGCGATCCAAGACAGCGCCAGAGTTTACCGACGCAGCGAGCCATGCCCGGCTCCCAGGGGATCCGCTCGCTTTGTGTTTACCAAAGACCCCGACCGATGATGTGTCCAGTTTGTATTGGCCGCCAATCGCCAATCAGTTGTTTTACCAGGATGGCCACTATCCCGATCATTGTACTTTGCAAATCGGGGGGCTGAGTTATACCAGCGTGCTGGTTGAACTGCCGCCTGAGGTCGCGTCTGCGTTCCCAAAGCTGATCAAACGTATCCACGATATTTCAACTCCCTTCCGAATTGCGTTTCTATTGAGCGGCGGCGGTTTGGCGAAGCTTTCATTAAAAAAACTTTCCGCGTCGATTACTGCTTTCGCCAGCAGTAACAACCGGGAGATTGTAAACGCGATAGAGGGTATGGAAGCGTCTATTCGAAGCGGTATCAAAGGTGTGCAGCTACAGATCGCGTTGACCACGTGGTCTGATGCCAGCAAACCGGATTTACTCAAGCGCCGGGTCGCGAATCTCGTGAAAGCGGTTCAGGGCTGGGGATCATGCTCTGTCCGGATTGAGCAAGGCGATCCGGCCAGGGGGTTTGTCAGCACGTTGCCTGGCGCCAGTTTGGCGAGTATCGGCGAGGTGTCATTAGCGCCTTTACGCGACGCGTTGAGAATGTTGCCTATCACAGGACAGTCTTCGCCGTGGACCACTGGTACAATCATGTTCCGCACCCTGGATAACCGGCTTTGGCCTTATCAACCCGCATCCGCGCAACAGGAAGTCTGTATAGAGTTGTATATCGCGGTAACCAGATCCGGTAAAAGCCTGCTGGCTAATACGATGAATATGGCGTATTTAACCAATGGTGAGTCGTCACGGTTGCCGTATATCGCTGTCATGGACAACGCGCCCAGTTCTAAGGGTTTTATCGACTTGGCGCGTGATCACCTGCCCAAGCATTTAAAACATCAGGTCATGTACCGCCGGTTGCGTTTCAGTAGCGCCGATGCCATCAATGTATTCGACACCCAGTTGGGTTGCCGTTTTCCGCTGCCTTTGGAGAAATCTTTTTTAATTAACTTCGTCTCTTTGTTGGCGACTCCGCTGGAATTGACTACCGCCTATCCCAACACATCTGAGTTAGTCAAAGCTGCCATTGAGGAAACCTACAAACTCCTTAGCGATGATCGAGATCCAAAACACTACGATGTGGGGGTCGATAGCATTGTTGATGCTGCCTTGGCTTCAATCAGTTACCCTGTGGACATTAAGACCACGTGGTGGGAAGTCACTGACGCTTTGTTTAATCACGGCCGGGTTAATGATGCTTGGAAAGCACAGCGATACGCGGTGCCTACTATCATGGATGTGATTAGCGTGGTACAGAATAGCGCCAGTATCAAAGCACAATTCGGCGATGTCCTGATATCCCAGGATACCCAGCAGTCGTTAATACAGGCGTTCGTGCGCGCCTTGAGCCTGGTTCCGTCGACGTATCCTAATTTGTCTAAGCCCACCCGGTTGGATCTGGGCGACGCCCGGGTCATTTCCTTGGATTTACAGGAAGTGGCACCGAAGGGTGGTTTGGAGGCGGACCGGCAAACCGCTGTTATGTATATGGCCGCTCGCCATGTTTTGATGAACAAATTCTTCCTTAACACGGACCAGGTGTCCGATATGCCCGAGGGTTACCAGGCATACCACCGGCCTCGTATTCAAGAGATTATGGATTCGGTCAAACGTGTGTTTATTGACGAGTTCCACCGCACCCGCAACGCCCCCCGTGTTCGCGAGCAATTCGATATGGATATTCTGGAGGGCGGGAAGGCTGGGATACACATCGGCATCGCCAGCCAGAGCATTGATCATTTTACGAACGAGATGATCAATAATGCCAAAAACATTTTTTTGCTAAATCTCGGCGAAGAACTCCCAAAGGTCGCGAAACGATTGGAGCTATCGGATGCTGAGGTGTACGCATTGAAGACCCGGGTGAATGGACCTACCGCAGATGGTTGTCCGTTTGTCATGCGTTTTTATACGCGCTCTGGGTTACATACTCAGCTACTCATGCTGAGTTCACCGCCGGAGGAACTGTGGGCGTTGTCGACGACACGAAAGGATGCGGCACTACGGCGCATCCTTACCGAGCGATTAGGATCTAATAAGGCGCGGGAGGTACTGGCGCGCCATTTCCCCACCGGGAGCGCTCAGGACGTGTTTGAACAACGTATGCTGCGTGCGCAAGACAGCCAGTCTGGTGCGGAGGATTTGGATCAGCATGTCGTTGAGCAATTGGCGGCGGACATTTTGCACAAAGAGGGATTACGGAATGAAATTAATGCACTGGCGCTTTAGAATACCGTTACTTTTAATAATCCTGTACGTTTTGTTGCCCGGTTGCGCAACCAAGCCGGAACCTACAGCATCGGAGCAGGTCCGTCAGAGGATCGAAGAGGCCGAGGACAAAGATACACAATTAGTGCTAGAACAGATCGCACAAGCATCGAAAAATATCGAGCAAGCGGTGGGTATACTCAGTCAGACCAACAACGCGATGGCGACACAACTATTAACGGAAGACCAGAAAGTCAAGGCGCTGGCTAGGGCCAATCAGGTGCCGAAGGGGTTTGAGAAAAAGGGATCAATGCAATGGTATGGGCCATTGAACCAACTGGTGGAGCGCCTGGCCATGATGGCTGATTATAAGGTTAAGATTGTGGGCTCCCCAGTGCAACCATTAATGATCAATCTGGATATGAAAGATGTGCCGATTGTCGAAATGTACCGCAGTATTCAATATCAAGTTGGTTCGCGTGCGGTCATTAGCGCGAACAATCGTTTGCTGCGCGTGACCTATCCGAGTAAGGGGCTGTGACATGAAATCGGTAGCGTTTAGTTTGCTAATTGTTGTGAGTATCCCGCTGTACGCGCAAGGTTCTCCCAGTTTGAAGGAGCTCGTTGAGCTAGGCGCGAAAGGTAGCGACGATGCAGTGCGTCCCTGGGGGGCACGTTACGGTGACCGTTACGCGCATAGCAAATACCAATGGCAAGACGATGACATTGACATGAAAGCCCTGGGACCGCGCGGGCCGTTGCTTCAGGAGGAGGCTATGCGCATTGGGGCCGCTGGCGGCATGGCGCACAGGCATCAGAAGTTGGAGAAAGCCGTGCTGACGGTTTCGTCAGCCTTAGACCGCACTTTCCGTTTTGATTCGGTAGCGATGAAAAACGGTACTGTTTTGCCCCCCGTGTTGTCCACAGCAAAAGATAATCTGGCGATCAGTGATAATAGCCAGGTGCTGCGCACTGCCGGGCAGAGTTTTCATATCCTCAAACAGGCCCGCTTTATCACCGTTATACCGACCTGGAGGGATTATTTGCTTAATTCCCCTTCGCAATCGTTTAAAACACCCGCTTTGCTGCCGAGGAATAAAGCGGAACTGAACGCCTGGCGCGTCTGGGTTGTGCGAGGGTGGCAGCATGGCATGAGTAATGCCGATGCGGTTTGGCGAATTAATATCAATCAATTGCGGCGTGACCTAGTAGGTATGTACCTGTATCACCTGTTGAAGTTACGCGGTATGGTGTCTGAACCTTTTATCAAGGATTCCGTGCAGGCGGTATCAGGAGACGATGATAATTTGGTCATTAATGACCGTACTCTCGCTATTACAACGAAGCCTAAAATGCAGCACGATACCGAGAACTGGCGGGCAATAGAATCCCTGCCGAAGTTGTTTGGGCTGGGTGTTGATTGATGAAGCCTTTCTCAGACGTGCCATTACCGCTTAATCGTTTGGCCATCAACGACGCGTTGATTCATGCAGTGGATGCAGGAGCGTCGGATATTCACTTTTTGTCAAATGCGCCGATCATAGCGGGCGTGCACGGCAAAATGTTGCCACTCATACAGCGGCGCATTCAGTCGCACGAATTGCGGGGCTTGCTTGATGAGATGCTGGGTGAGTACGCGCTGCCAACGATAGCAAAAGCGCAAGCGGTGAATACCAGTTATCAACTGCGACGAAATCGCGATGAAACTTTGCGGTTCCGTGTCAATGCGATGGGCTGCATGATAGATGGCGTAGACGGTATTCAGATGACGTTTCGTTATATACCGTCCGAGCCACCCAGTATCGAGTCATTGCAGGTGGAGCCGGAGATAGTGGCGCACAGCCAGGTTCAACAGGGTTTGATCGCTGTAACCGGCTCGACGGGGTCCGGTAAAAGCACGTTGCTTGCTGCAATGATTCGCCAGCGTTTGGAGAATCCACACTCTCACGAAAAAATCCAAACCTTCGAAAGTCCCATTGAGTTCGTCTACTATGGGATTGAACGGCATAATAATGTGATTACCCAGTGTGAGATTCCACGGCACCTACCGTCGTTTACCCAGGGCGTCTCAGAAGCACTAAGAAGTGCGCCTACCACTATCTTGGTCGGTGAGGCCAGAGACAAAGAAACGATCTCTGAATGTTGTGTGTTTGCTCAAACAGGGCATTTAGTACTAACCACCGTGCATACCAATTCTGTTGCTGAGACGCTACAGCGTATGGTGAGTATTTTCCCAGCAAACGAACGTTCGTTTCAAACAGCCGGTTTAATCGACAGCTTCCAGTTGATTGTTACCCAACGTTTGGTTCCGGATACTCACGGTCAGCGGGTAGCAATCAGGGAATATTTACCGTTCAATCCGCAAGTGCGCCAGCGTTTGTTTAACGCAGATGCCAGTCATTTCTCCGCTATTGTCCGGTCATTGGTGGAAGAGTTTGGCCGGCCGATGATTGCCCACGCCAATGAAAGACTACGTGACGGCTTGATTGACCGGTACACCTACGATTTAATTGGAAAAAGCTATGGTTAAATGGCATTGGCGCAACACGGCGAAACGATTCCTGTTAACGCCATTATTTGACGGTTTAGCCTTTTATGGGTTCGTTTTGTTTGTTATTCCGATCCGGGGAACAGTTGTTGTGTTTGCGCTGTTGTTGATTTATCTGACCGTGATACGATTGTTGGGATTGAGCGTGCCAATGGCTAACCGGCGGTTGTTGCGGGTAATGATGGGGTCACGTAGGCCCTCCAGGTACTATAAAAAAACTTTTCGTTAAACTCTTGGGAGTGAACTATGAAACGGATGCGATCCACTCTCCCGGTTGAGAACGCCTACTTTGGTACTCACTATGTGCCGAAAGGCTGGGTATATTTTAATTCGCTTGCTTTTTTTTCTGTCATCATGGTTTGTTTTGGATATCTGACTTATGGGGCACTAGTGCCCCACTTTGGTTCAGTGCCGTTCTCTGTATTCGCCACCGCAATGGTTACGGTCTATTTAATATTTTGGCATATTTTTAAATGGGGGATCTTCGGTTTTTTTGCCAGCTTAAGGGCCGCCCTTGATTCAGCGTTGCCCAACAACAAAGACTAGCAGGCGCGGGCGGCTTGCGGGCCGCCCGTTTTCAAGGGCATCAGAATCGTATTTCTGTATTCTCCACGTTGGTTGCTTTGGCGCCACTGCCAAACAACGTTTCCCCGCCAATGCCTACGAATGTCGCCAAGTACAGTAACAGCAGGCCTACGACAACGCCGATGACAGGATTACGGTAGCCCATTTGCGAGACTTGTGCGGTTCCGTTCGTTCTCAAATCATTAAAGCCTGAGGCTATTCGCCACACCCCATAAGCTGCCGCGATCGCCAATACGACTTTTACTCCGAAAGGAATTACGTTAAGGATACGCTTCAACACGTCGGTCAGATCTTCGGCGGAGGCGGTAGTGGCGAATAATAGTAACGCTACAGTTGCGAAAACGATTATGCTGGTTTTGTATCTCATGGGTCTTTCTCCTTGTTAAAAATTCCGGGCCTGCAAAACGGCATCTAATGGCTTTCGTGCCAACAACAAATCCAGTAGCCGGTTGCCACTGATGATCTGGATATTGGATGGCAATCCTCTGAATGCGTTGCGCCGGGTTTTGCCCGTGTGTACGAACAATGCTTGATCGTACGTACCGGACAATTGGGATAGTTCGTTGATGTGTTCCGTCGATACATGGTCTTTGTATCGTTTCGCCTGGATAGCGAAACGTTTTCCTTTGTATTCGAATCTTCCGTCTAAACCGCCATCACCGGAGTATTTATGGTTGCGGGCGATTTTTGCTCCATGCGTCTCCAGCGCCGTCAATATCAATTCCTCAAACACATAAGGGTTGATCTTTTTCAAATAGCTCATGATTCGCGCGTCCTTCCCAGGCCCTGTGAAAGACATTATCTTTTTCAGTATTCTTCGGCTTTTCCTGATATATCGCCTGTGTCTTGTGTTCCAATAAGCGAGCGCCAGCAGCACGGCGTGTCCAATGACAATACCCGCAACAGTGATTTCTCTCCAGGTCAAGCTGTTTAGCAACTCAATCATAGGTAAATACGATAAAGAATCCTGTATTCATGGTTTCCACATCATTGTCCAGCGCGATGGTATAGCGTGCGTTCAATGTCATTCGCGCATCTTTCCCTCCGAACGCAAAACCAGCATTCGTGATAATGCTATAGTTCGTCTCGTCCCTGTCATCGAAACTTTGAGTGATAAACCCCTGGTCATCCACCAGCGCCCGGTTGGTCATTTTGTTAATCCCCATTCCTAAGCCAGCGCCGATCCAACCGTCCAGATACATCGGTAACCGGAAGCCGCGCTGATAAACCGCATCGATATGGAACGATCGCACCGCCTGTCCAATATTGCCGGGCGTGTAATCCAGGTCAAAGTTGACGTATTGAGCATCAATCCACCAGCGCCAGTGCTTGCGCGACGTGACAATCCATTGCCCGGAAACGGCTTGTGTGAAAGCGACATCGGTGGGGCCGTCAGGATCATTAACCGAATACTGCCCGTAGCTTAGTCCTAGGCCGTATTCATATATATCAGCCAGGGCCCCTTGAGGCAGGATTAACAGTGCGATCAGCATTAATTTGTCTTTGGTTTTCATTTGAAAATCGACACTCCAAAAAGATTGGCGACTACGTCGGTAGATTGCAGAATATTCATGGCGAGCACCCCCAGTACCATCAGCGTAATGCCTTTAAATACCGCGTTTTCGGTCGCTACGCTGTGCGACCCTGCCAGTCGCAGTATATGTATTCCTCGAACAAAGAGCAGCAGGCCCATGATGTAAATACCGCCGACCAGGATTTCCATTAGTTTCTGGTTCCTTGGGTCAGCCGATTTGGCGTACAAAAACGGGTCCGGGTTCTGTATCAACGTGTTTTGCGCCACCCAAGCGGAGGGTTCCAGGTAGATTAACAGTATACCGGACAATATATAAGCCAGACTGGTACCATTGCTTGACGCACTGCTGGTTGCGTTTTCCATCAGTTTGCTAACGCCGATATAACACAGCCACAGGCCAAGCAGCACACAACCCCAGTAGATGAGCTTAATGAGTACCGGGAAGAAATTCCCGACCAAGCTTTTGTGTATGAAGTCTAACGATATCTGTTCCATGGCGTGCCGTTTCTTCTCTATTTGCTGGCCATCGCGCTTTTCGGCAGATCGCTGGCTAGCACGGCTTGGGTAAACACTAGGCCGAACACTTTGTCCTTGTGCTCTTTCACTGTGGCGGGTTTATTCCACAGCGCCTCGGCTTTTGGTGCGGTTCGTTCGCCGATTTTACCGACGCCAGCGGCCAACCGTTCTTTGGCATCATAACGCCGCTCTATCACGGTAACACCCTGAGTGCTGGTGACCGTGCCGGCAGATAAAACAGTTTGTCCCAGTCCTTCCAGAAACGCCGATGCAAACAGGCCCGCTGTGCGCAACACATAGTGGTGATCTACCTCCGATCCTAACCCAGCACTGTAGTTGTCCGGATCGACCGCGAAGGCTTGTATGGGGATGGTGGTTCGGTTGAGTGTCAGTGTGTTAAATTGGAACATAAGCATGTCCTCACGCTGCTCGAACGTGCCTACGATACGTGCGTTTTTAACCGGCCCGTTGAGGCAAGTGGCAATGACGCTCTTGGGCACCCGGCTATCGACCGACATATCAAATTTACACAGGAACATTTCACCCGGTGAAATGGACTCCACTTTTTGTGTTTGTGCGCCTGTCTTCGCTGATCCGGTGCTTGCACCTCTTAAGGTAGTTTCGACGGACACATGGCCTGGCGTGTTGTAATGCCGTGCTTTCAATTCACTTTGTAATGCAGTCAGTGCTGCGACCTTCATTTTCAACTCTTCTTCGCCCGGTTGGCGGTCTTGCTGTGCCTGTGACGGGACATGACTTTGTCTGCTGTTTTTGTTTTTCTTTGGTTCGGTTTCCGCCGGTGCTGGGTTTGCTGCCTGCGTTGGTTCAAAGTCCGGTTCTACACTATCGAATAGCGGTGCCAGCGCACCACTGGCACTGGCCATGACTATTTTGCCATCCACATCAGCCGTGTTTATCGCGGTGGGTTCATTAGGTGTTGTATTGTCCTGCGCTGCGATAATCGCCTCGTCCGGTTGCTTCTTTTCTACAGTATCGGCTTCCGACCAGGCGGGTGGGGGCGCCAGTAAGGTTTCGCCCGGCGAGACATCCTCTCTCAATTTCTCATTCCATCTTTCCATAGTGCGCTTGTATTCTTCTGTTCCTTCCCCTGGCAGGTATTTCAAGTCGCGAGGCGCCTCAACGTTGTTGAACGGTTTTATACTCGGTTCGCTTTTCTCTGTTGTGTAATATGACGCCATCCCAAAAGTCATAGCCGCCAGTAGTATGAAACCGGCCGGTTTCTTATAAAAAGGCTTGTTTTGCGTTTGTTCATTCATAGACTCTTACCTGTACGTAACGTCCGTTTTCGCTCATCGCCAAACTTGGGAGTTTAGCGGTTTTGTACACTGTGGTTCCATCCGACGATTTCTGCCTGGCGATAGGTGCGGGTAGTAGCAATATTGCCCGCGTCCGGATGTAATACTGTCCGTTCAGCTCCCACACCTCAGCAAGCTGGTTGCTGGTTTTCAATCCGCGCGCTTGCGCTGGCGGAACACCGTCTAATATGCTGAGCATGTCATCGTCTATGATGTCCGGTTTTTTGCTTGGGTCTGTTCTTGCGTTCGGCCCTTGGGCATCGATGTGATACTCGTGCCGGTAATCCACAACCTTTTCGAATCCCGCTACCAACTGGATCCCAACCGGCACATCCAGCTTCTCTAATGTGATGCTGAGATTGCCTACGGCATAGGCTGTTTTGGGGGATATTTTCAGCACGTGTTTCTGCGTTTTAGGGTGTGTTATGTTGAAAACTTCCGCGTTCGAATCGTAGGATTCGATGGGCCACACGGCGCCAGTGGCATCCAGGAATACAAGGGAAGACGTGTTATTCGCCGCCAGGCGTGCGCTGCGTATGGGCGATCCGGGTGCGAGGTATATGACGTCAGACGCCACTATTGGGGTGGGGTTATTCGCCGGCTTAGACTTGCTGCGTTCCATCTCATCCATGGCCCGGTTCATTTCCTGGATTTGGGCCGGCGTTAATTGCAGGATCGCTTTTTTCGCCGCTTCAAATGCTGGGTCTGCCGGTGGTTGGGCTTTTTCCTCTGCTTGAGCGCCAGCGGCGAACACTACACCGAGCAGTGCAGCGATGGTTTTAGCCTTCCAGTCGTTCGTAAACAATATCCTCAATGCCCAGTCCCCTTGGTTTGTTTGCCAGACTTTCCCGAAGTATGGTTACGGTCAATATTTGTTTCTGTGATTTTCTCGCATCAGATGATTCGTACGTCACCCGTAATGGTAACTGGAAGGTCCAATAATAAATACCTTGTTCTGTCAGCCCTTCTCTAACCATCAACGGCGTATCGACAACCACAGCCGAGACCAGCAAGCGGTTGTTGGTCACGTATGTTAGAATTTCTTCCTTTAGAGACTCTTTGTAGCCGTTGCAGCCGTTCTGGGTGAAATATTTTTTACAAACCGTGTCCGTCACTTCCTTGTAGTTGGTGAAATTCCATGCATACGTTTCCGTGACTGCATCGGTTAACCACTGTGCAATCTTTGACTGATTTTCGTGCGCTTTGTTGAGCGGAATCAAATCCGTGACTCTTCCATCGTTTGAGACAGCGAAGTATTTGGTTTGAATCGGCGGCGCGTTGAGTTTGTCGAAAGCCATCACAACAACCGCTAGTCCTAAAAGAATATTGAGCGCAATACTTTTGGCCGCTACACTGCGATACCAGTTGTTCGGTACAATTATGCGCGGCGGCGTAATACTATTCTTGTCTTTGCCCTGGCCCATAATATTGCCTAATCGCCTCCTGAATCACTCCGTTTAAATCGCTATCGACAGCATACTCTACCGATTTTCTTTGACGCGTTGACTGAAACGAAAAATTATCCCGGTATTTAGAACCCTCTAGCATTCGGTCCATTCCTAAACAATCCGAGTTCATTATATCTTGATATTGATAATACGCATTCAACATCCCTTTGACTGCTTCTTTGAGTGTGCCGGATTTGAGCAGGGCGCTGAAGGTTTTACTGGCCACCAGGGAGCAAGGTTTTCCCACGAGCCATTTGTTCTCTTTGGGTTTGACTCCGCATTGCTGGCCAGCCCATACACTTGTGCTTAGGGTGAACAAACTAAGCACACTTATCAGTAGCAGTGATCTCATTATCAGTATTCCTTCTATCCGATCATCCCGTTTGTGCTTTACATCGAATGGTAAAATCTAATATATTATCTCGAAATAATCAAAGGATTTTTCGCATGGATTACGCGTCGCAAAAAATAACAGTGTGGCAATTCGGTCTGCTCGCCGTTTTGCTGTTGTTACCTGGCGTGGCGATGGCCGATGTCATCGATGGTTTCATGGATTATATGCCAGGGAAAGATGATCAATCCTACCGATTCTTAAAGCAATTGTTTGGTGATTTTGTGTGCACTGTGGCGAAAGACACGAGTTGCTATTTAGATCCTGAAAAACCGGCGTTGCTCGTCTCCGCTTTAGTCACTCTGTCATCGATCATCTTCATGCTCGCCGGTTTTATTGGCGGTTATGTGGTGATTGCCGGGGCGCTCAATACGGGCCATACAGGTGAACTGCTGGGAAATAGCTGGCACAGTCTTTGGGTGCCGTTTCGCTCCATCGTGGGTGTCATGTTGATTTATCCTAACCCGCTCTTGGCGGGTTTGGTCCCTGCGCAGGTGGTTGTGATATTCGTTGTGCTCGTCAGCAGCGGTTTAGCGAATCAAACCTGGAAAGCGGTTGTTGATTACACAGGCACCAATACGATCATCTCTACTCCGACGGGTGCGATTAACAACAATGAGTTGCATTACGATCTAGCAACCGCATTGTTAAGTTTTGAGGTTTGTACGTGGTCGTTGTATCGTCAGGAAAAAGAAGCGAGCAATAACGCAAAAATTGATTACCGGCATAAGGATATTACGGCGAGCGCCCGGCCTTGGGAATTGGATTATAAGGATTGGATGCCCGATCATGCCAAGTCGTCACTCTCCGGACACCGGTCTGTCGTCGTCCGTCGAATCACCTGGAGTGTGGCAGGCTTTCCTGCCGATATGTGCGGTACGCTGCGGTTCCCGATTAAAATACAGACGCAATCCGACGAGAAAAGCGGCGTCCTGCTGGCCAACGCCATTCAATACAATAACGCGCTGTTGATTGACAAGCTGATCGTGGACATGCGCCGCATTGCTAAGCGTATTGTCTTTCCGAAATCCGGCGCTGCGGACAGCACCGCTGAACTCGCGTCATTATTTCAGCAATCCGTCTTTGAATATGATACCCGCCTGCGTAACGATGCATTGCGGTATTTTGATTTGTACAAAGGCAAAATGGTCCATAAGTTCAAAGAGAACGCCGTTAAAGGGGGGTGGGTATACGCGGGAACCTGGTTTTGGCGGCTGGCTGAAATGCAACGTCAAGTGGATTCGGTCGTTTACGATAACCTGGCTAAATTTAACCGCTATGACCCTAGGGATCGTTGGTTTAATAGGTTGGAAACCTATATCACGGACCGTCTATCCAGGGTGGATGCTATTCGCGCTTATATCGCCTCAAACAGTGGTGTACTGGCTGAGATCGATCAAATGGATAGCAATGGCGAGCATAGCTGGTTAGACAAGGCTGCGCTGGCAGTGAGCGAAATGATGCTGGGTGTCCTGCAAAGCGACAGCGCAGAGCACCCGTTGCTCATGATGAAGTCGCTGGGCAGTAATATGATGGCGATCGCAGTGGGGATGACGTTATGGGACGACAAGCCCGCTTTGCTGACGCTGGTTCAATTCATACTGTTTGCGCTGGGTGGGTTATTGGGGACGTATGTGCCTCTGATGCCGTTTATCGTTTTTTTGTTTGGCATTGGAGGCTGGTTGATCATGGTGATTAACGCCATGATCTCTGCGCCTGTTTGGGGTGTGTTGCACTTATTGCCCGAAGGGGGCGGCATGACCGGTCAGGCCAGGGCGGGCTACTATCAATTGCTGCAACTGTTTTTGCGGCCTGTTTTGTTGTTGTTAGGCCTGATTTCCGGGTTTGTCTTGTTCTATGTCATGATCGCATTCTTGAATAATATTTTGTTTGGTTTCATGGCGCTGTCGGGTATGAATGATTTCATGCACTCGCTGACGATCATGTTTATCTACGTCGCGATTGTTATTGCACTGGCCAGGCAGTGTTTTTCGCTGGTCTACCGCGTACCATCCTGGGTGCCGCAATGGTACGGTGGCGGGCAAACAGATATGGTTGCGCCGCACTCTGAGGAGCCGGGTCAAGAGTTGCGCAATTTCGGGGCGTTTTTCGCGCACATAGGGCGTGGCCAAAAAAACAGTGTTCCCGAACCCATGAAAACGTTGCCGCGCCAAAACAGTGGTGGTAGCGGCGACGACGATGGGGGAGGTCGGGGCTTTGGTCGTCCTGTTGCCGCTCAAGTCAACGGAACCGATGACCTAATGCCAGAGGCTCATTCCCATGTCCCGCAAGATTCGACGCAAGGCGCGAGTCATCAGGCGGAATTGCCGTTTGACAGCCAGGATACCGTAAGCATCCCGCACGGCCCCGGTTTTGACTTCGATGTGTATGAGCAGCACCAGGGTGCCGAGGATGCACGTGATGACGGAGGTGTAGCCGGTCAAAACAATGGCCGTCATGAGCAGGCTAGTGTTCATGAACAAGATTCCGCGCAAAACGATGGCGAGCGGCATAATCAAACTCAAGGCCCCCAACACGGAACACCGCTGGCCTCACGCAACGAACAGCCAAGTCGAACGGATCATTCAACAGAGGATTTGATGCCGGGTTAACCGGCCATAAGGAGACTAACTATGCTTGCATTTGTCATCTTTTTTTCTTTACTTTGCCTGCCTTCGATTATCGCCATGCGCAGCAACGGCGCGGTGGTGCGCATCCCTAAGGGCGCAGCTGACGATGCGCTGGGAATGCTGGCCGTGACAGCGTTTTTCGGGAATATCGGTGGCTGGGTCGTCGCTTCTTTGTATTTCTCAAGCCACGGATTCGCCAATCTCATCGTGCCGTTGTTCATGTTTTTTCTTACCGCTCCTATTTTTAACATTTGCATAGAGAGCGGTTTCGGAAAGGTGATTTGGATTTGCATTGTCGCCATCATATGGTATACAGCCCACATGATGTCGATGCGCGGTTCTTTCTGACTACGGGCTAGAGGCGGGTCGATGGTGGCTAAAAATAAGAACGGGCGAAGTATATGGCTAGAAGATCCCAAAAATCTCGACCTATGGTTGGGTCTAATTTTAAAGCGTTTATTGATAAGCACAAATTAAATACTTTGGAGGCTTGCCACGTTTTTGGCATTGTTTCTGTTTCCAAATTGTACGAGCGTATGAAACAAGAAGAGCCGTTGTCTCCTGCGATCGCTATTTTGTTGCGCTTTTACACGAAATATCCAGAGGAAATGCCTCTTTTAAAAAATGTGGATGCCGCGAAATTACGCGACAAAGTGAATGATGTTTTTTTTAGTGAAGACCCGGTTTCTATGACGGATTTTTCGTTGATGCTGGGTAGTAAGGTCTCGGCTGTCTCGCGTTGGAAGTATCTTGATATTCAGCCTTTAATGTTCATCCAGCGTTTGTTGCAGGTCGTGGATAAATTATCAAATCAGGAAGACTTTGAACGTTTTAATGCCTATTTGGCGATGGTGGAGGAAGAAGCCAGCGCCAGAGGTGTCGATTTGTACAGTGACAAAGATTGGGATAATAAATTAACGTTGAACACCGATGACTCTTAGTTGAATATGGATGTGTTTCTTACCTTAAGGGGGGAGTATGTGGCGTAAAGATCGGGTGATTTTCTTAGTATTATTAGTCTGCTTTTTTAGTGCAGGGTGTGAGAAAGAAACAACAACATCGGTAACTGCTAAGCCGAGGCCTGTTAGCCAAGTTAGCGGCAACAGTTCGATTGTTGACGCCGATGTCACTGCCTATGCCTACGATGGCGCTCGTGGTGACGAGCTGGCGAGTACGACCGCTGATGGAAATGGATCTTACGCTCTTGATCTTCAAACCCGAGATCAACCAATTTTGGTGTGCGCCACCAATGGCACTTACTTCGAAGCCGCCAGTAACCGAGAGGTTCCCGCTACCGGCAAGGAATTGTGCGCCCTCAGCCTTTATACTTCTGGGGAGAATTTGTCACTCAATGTGAGTTTTTTTTCTCATCTAGCCTACGCTCTGGCCACTTACAATATCGACAACGGTGATGAGACTGAGTCTGCCATTAGTGCAGCAAACCAGAGAACCGGTAACTTACTGGGATTCGATACTACTACAACCCGGCCTGTGGATATTACGGATGTGGCCAGTGGCACTTCCTTTGTTACTGACCGTCACTTGTATGGCTTAGCATTGGGCGGTTTGTCACAGTTGACTGTCAATATCAGCGAGACCAACAACGTTGATGTGCATGCGTTATATAACACCATTGCCTTCAGTGAATTAGCGTTCGATGACCTTTCTACTGATGGCTTGTTAGACGGAATGGGGGCGAATGGCGCACTAACCATGGGTACTGTGCCAGTTAATGTCGATTTATACAGACACGAATTGGCTATGGCCATGTTTCAGGCCGTGCAGGCAGATTACAATCGAACCGGATTGCGCGGGTCGGCCATTAAAGATATGGCGCAGGCCTTGAATTCTTCGGTCGATTTAATGTTTGGCGGCGCGGTATCTATACCCTTTTATCAACAGCCAACAGTGACTTTGAACACGGATACATCCACTTTGTTTGAAGGGCTGGCTAATTTGAATTTTTCTTACAGCGACCCATATGGCGTCACGAATGTTTCTACGACCATCGGCACCCTACCGGCGACAGTGACCGAAAACGCTAACCGTGATGGTGCTGCCGCTAGCTTGGATACCACTTTGCTTCCGGATGGGCGTTATACATTGTCGATTGTGGTTGAGAATGTGTACGGTTTTCAACAGAACATTGAGCGGGAGATTGTGGTGATCAACAGTACTGCCACTCAACTATCCGGCGTGTCAAGTTTGTTGTTTTCCCAGGTGACAGTTTTCGAGTATGACCCCAGCGCGACGGATTCCAAAGGTGCGCAACTGGCGACGTCCAACACCAATGGAGCTGGTACTTACACGTTTGACTTGCGTATATTAAATACGCCAATCCTTATTTGTTCCAGTAATGGTTCCTATAGAGAATGGGCCAGCGATGTCGGTGTGAACGCTAACGGATACGAGTTGTGCGCCGTTCATAACTTTCAACTCAACCAGACTGCGCAGCTTTCGTTAACCTACTACACGCACCTGGCGTATGCGTTGGCCAACTACTTATCTGGGCAGGGTGAGACGGCGGCTAATTCCATTACTCAGGCTAACCAGAGGTTTGCTACTCTATTGGGTTTTGATGTGGTCTCAACTGCTGCACTGAACATTACCGATGCGGCTAACCGCACTTCTTTTCCGACCGATGGTCATCGCTACGGTATCGCAATAGCGGCGGTATCCCAATTGGCGCTGGAAATTGGCGAAGCTAATGCAGTGGATGCGCACTCCTTATATCATTCTTTGAGTTTGTCGGTTACTGCATACGATGATCTGTTAGCGGATGGGTTACTGGATGGCACGGGATCTCAGGGTTCGATTAGTCTAGGGTCAGTTGTAGTGGACGTAGATACATACCGTTACCAAACCGCCAGCGCTATGTTTACGGCTGTCAATTCTGCTTACAATTTGTCTGGTTTGGATGGGGGCGACGTAAAAGCCACAGTAGAGGCCTTGAACTTCGCCAGTGACAGTGTGTTTGGTGGTTTGCCTACGCAATCGTTTGATTCACTACCTACTATTACATTCAATACCGATACGACAGGCTATACTGTCGGGACGCTCGTCACGGACTTCTCCATTACTGACCCGTACGGAATAAAAGACGTGACAGTTACTTTGGCTGGTTCTCCGGTTAACTTTACTAATTCCGGCAACAATTATTCGGCCTCTATTGATACTACTGTTATTGTTGACGGACCGTATGATTTACAGATTGTGGCAACGAACATTTTCGATGGTGCGGACACGTTTACACGAAACATCGACGTGTTCAATACTCCGCCGTCTACGGTGGATGGTGAAGTGTTCCAGAATTTGGTTTTCAATGGGGACCTAAGAGTGTACAGCTTTGCGGGCGGCGTAAAAGGGGCCGAGCTTGCTGCTACGGTTACGGACGCACTCGGCCGCTACGAGCTGTCTATTTTGTCACCTGCTACACCGATATTGATAGAAGTCACCAGTGGGAGGTATATAGAGGAAGCCAGTGCAATCAATATACCGTTGCAAGCTACCCAGAATCACATATTACGAGCAGTGGCACACCTCGTACCAGGTAACACGGTAAAAGTTAATGTCACCACGTGGACCAATATTGCCACAGGTATTGCGCAGTACAGAATCGCCAACGGCAGTTCAGTCGATAATGCAATTTTCAGCGCTAATTATGATGTTTCAACGATTCTCGGCTTAGACATACTGTCTACAGTACCTCGTGATATCACGGACATTAATAATGCTGGCGCTCTCACTAACAGCCTGCTATACGGTTTCTATGCTGGTGGACTATCTCAGTGGTCGCTTGATTTGAGCACTGTTTTCGATCCGTCCCCTCATTCGTTTACTAACTCTATCAATTTCTCAATGGTGGCGTATGAAGACGCTTTGTTTGATGGACTGCTTAATGGGATTGGAAGTACCGGACAGCTGACTTTCGGCGGGCTAAACATAACAGCTAACACCTATCGTCACGATATTGCGCTGGGTATCATTCGAATGGCGAACAATATCAATAATCAGACTGGATTGACAGCTACTCAGTTGTTGCCCAGCGCACGGGCGCTCAATGATTCCTCCCATGCGCTATTTGATTCTATACCTACAGTGGCAATAGATGAGAGCGGGCCTACGGTGACGCAGTTCAGTCCTTCTAATAATGTTTACAGTAGTGGCTTGGTTACCGTAAGCGGTACGGTTTCTGACCTGGTTGGCGTTTCTAGCGTTGAGTTGTTTTATAACGGAGCATCGCAGGGAGTATCTGCGACAATCCCTGATTTTTCCTTTGATTTAGATACATTTGCTATGAATGATTGTATTTGTACACTCACGTTAGCTGTAACCAATATTGCTGGTACTACAAACAATACGGAACATTTGATCAATATAGACAACAAACAATATTTGTATGCTCATAATGCTATTCGAGATTCCAGGCCTGCTTTTCAGTCGAATACTCAGGCATTCTCGTATGCTGATAATGGCATTTTTACGGAAGAAAGTGAGTTAATTGACATAGAAGTATTTGCTCTTAATCCAAACCAGCGATACATTTATGCCTTGGATCGACTGGTTCCCCGTAGCTTGCGCTATGAATTGGACCCGGTTACAGGTGTACCCTTTGACCCAGTCGAAGTAGATGTTTACCACGGCGACATTACCTCTGGTTTTTCCGAGCTAAATCAGTATGTATTTGATGCAAGTGGAGAATATTTCTACGCAGGCGTGTCGCATACAGCAGGGGGTAGTATTCATCGTTACCGGGTAGAGCAGGACGGTTCTTTAACTTTCATTAGTTCGATTTCCACGGGCGGACGCATTGTTTTCAAACTCGCAGTCCACCCGAGCAATAACAGAATATATGTTGGTTCTGTAATTACTACCGGTGTCCACGAGATCGAGATTTACAATATCGAACCAAATGGCAGTTTGTCTTTCCAAAGTAACGTTTCTAAACTAAGTACAGAACAATTTGTTGATGTTTTGTTGGATCCTGCAGGAGACTATGCGTATCTAAGGGATAGTGCGAATAACTCCATTTCCCGTTTTAGGGTATCGGCTGATGGATCGTTAGTTGTGCAAAATCGCGTAACGACACTATTATCCCCAGCATATGAGATAATGCTCGTTTCGAGCGATTACCAATATGTGTATATACTTGCTGATAATGAAACCATAATGGCGTACGCGGTGGATTTCCAAACCGGCGTTTTTAGTCAGATCCCTGGATCTCCTTTTAGTATCGATTTGTCGGCACGTGAGGCGGCAAGAGATCCTAGTTTTCTCAATAGCTCTCAGACGCAATTCATTGGTTTGGATGTCACAGGCACTAGTATATTTGCTGTTGGACACAGTTACGGTGTAATCAAAGCTAATATAACACAAGACGGAGGTATAGGTACGTTTTCTGTGGTCAAACAGGGCTATGGTGGTTATCGACATCGTCTATTTTCTACACGCGGAATCGCTAATGTTCCGTAAGCTACACGTTTTTCTTTTTGTCATAGGCAGCTCTATTGCTGCCTGTGGCACCGATGATCCGGAATCACAGCCAGATCCCGTCACTATTGATTACTCTATCTGGGGACAAACGTTAAGCAGTTCAGATAATGGATTGGTGGCCGCTTCGCTATATGAGGGTGAAGAGCGCGCGCGTACTGAGTTGTTGGACAGGGGAATGTATTACATTTGGATATATGATGTTGAACGTAGTTCTACGTCTACGCCCACGATTAATAGATGGATGTCTGGTGATTACATAGAGGATGCGGATATGGCGTTGGTTACTATCAATAGTAGCGACGAACTATATGTCGCTTACAATACATCGATATACAGCCGCATTACTGCAAACATCAATTACTATACAACTTTGTCGACTGGACTGGCTCAATATTCGAACTCATTCGCTGTTAATCCAGTTCTACATATTTCTGTCAGTAATGACGCTATTTGGGATTTGGCTGGATTTAATATTCTACATACCAACGTTGCCAAGGTTTCCGTAGCGCCGACGAGAACATATACAGACAATGAAATACTAAATGGGTACGTCCACGCAGCAATTAGTCAATTGACATTGGATGAATCAGTGAACGCCGGTAATGTCATGAGAATGCGTCCATATACGATCGCTGATTATATCACCATCGCACACAACGACATCCGCTACGACGGTGTATTAAATGGGGTAGGTGTTAATGGGACTCAATTGTTTATGGGCGATAGGGCTGTGGGTACGGAAATGTATCGTCATGATCTGGCTGTGGCCATGATGAAATTTGCCGATAACCCATATAACCTATTGGGTTACGACAAAGTGGGTATGCTGGGGTTAGCGATAGCTGTTAATGATTCTACGGACTCTATTTATGGCGAGACACCGATCGTCGCTATTGACGAAGGAGGTGCTGTCATATCGAACTTCGAACCAGCAGATGGAAGTTCAGTGAGCGGAGACGCGATGTTTAGTGTGGATCTTGTAGATACTACAGGTATAGTGCAAGTTGAGTTTTTTATTGATGATGTTCACTATTCTTATGGCTGGTTTCCCAATACGCGACCATTGAGCACCACTTCGACGATTCAGTTTTATGTCCCTGTTTTCCAACCCGACGGTACAAGCGGCACCCATACTGTGCGAGTAGATGTTACTAATGTCTACGGCACAATTACTAGTTTGACAAATACCAATGTCACTTTTGATAATCTGTAGCCTACCGACGTATATTTTTATTGAAGGGAGAAAATTAGCTAAGCTGGGAACAATGGGTAGCTCCCGTGTTTTGCCGCCAGGTATTCGATCTTGTATCCCTGTGAATTTTATGTGCGGCGACTGGGTATTTTAGTATTTCGGCATCTTGCGACGCGAATTCCATTCGAGATTCCTTTTGGCTAAAGATAACGCCTGGCTCGGGCTATATGGCAACGCACTTGTTAATAACTATACCGTAATTATATAAGGGATCTTAGAATGATAATCATTAGGCTGGTGTTTATTTCTACTTCTGTATTTTTTTCGGCACACATATTCGCCAACAATATGATCGATAATAGAAAGCCCCTAAAAGATTATATGTCGCAACCTGTGTGTGTTCCAAGTATGGTATCAGTAAATGTTGTAATACATTGTACTGGCGCTAAAAAAGGAGTGAGCGAAGCACTATACTGTTTGCCGGAATCAGCCAAATGACCTTGGATTGGTCGATTGAAGCCGGGCAGGGCAGTCGCGCCCGGCCCTATACCAGTATCGATTTCATCAACAACGCCTACGATGATATTGTATCCGATGGCTTGTTGGACGGTTTGAGCGCCGGTGGTGTCCAATTGATGATTGGTAATCAAAGCATTGATGCCAACACCTATCATCATGACATTGCAGTGGTCTTGATGCGCCATGTGGACAATACGCGCAATCAAACCGGTTTCACACGGGAACAAATGCTTCCGGCGGCATTGGTGTTTAATGGCGCCACAGACGCGGTATACGCCGGTGTGGCACCCATTGATATCGACGAGGATGGTGCGGTCATCACGAACTTTACCCCGGCAGAAAACAGCACGGTCAGCGGTGATGCGATGTTTAGTGTGGATTTGTATTGTACTACTGGTGTGCAACAGGCTGAATTTTTTATTGATAACGTTCACTATTCTTACTCTTTTATACCGATATCATTGCCGCCGGATATAACTGCAACAAAACAATTTTACGTACCGCTTTTTCAATCGGCAGGAACTAGTGGATTGCACACATTGCGTGTTGAGGCTACATGCGTCGGCGGGACGGTGACGAGCCAAACCAATAATAACGTGACGTTTGATAATTTGTAATATTACCTACAGGTGTTGCATTTTGAATTCCGACGAATTAATTGTTGATAGTTACTTAAGAAGACGATTCTGGGGTAAAACCCGAATATGCAAAACGAATTAGAGTTTAGTTGTGAGGGATGCGGTGAATAGAACAAAATAGCAATTGTCTCAGTTGCCACGGACTACAAAAGCGTAAGCCGGAGAGGGCGTAATACAAATTTACTCGAAGTTTTCACCAACTTTTTTAAGAACGTTCCGTATTTCCGATTCTGGCAGCTCATGATAGATCACCGTCGTTGACGCGTCTTTATGTCCCAGTATTTGTTGAACAGTCTTGAGATGTTCCTTTTGCTTATGCAGCAATTTCGTGGCCAGCGTGCGGCGTCCGCTGTGACTGGAGGCGCGTTCTATACCCGCCCATTTTTTGAGTATCATACTCATGTGATCCTGCAACGTGTTGGGTGAGTAGGCACCGCCTTTCTGGCTTATAATTAGCGGGTTGTTGGGTTTGAGGGACGGGTTCTTTTCCAGCCGGTGTTCAATGTATCCACCAATCGCGGACTTAAGATTTGTATCCACAATGGGCAATTCCCGCGTTTTGCCACCTTTTTTCGTTTGTTCCGGGTAATATTCTTCCGGGTTTACCGGCCCAGACTTAGCGTCTTTCACAATGCGTTGCACCACTTGGTCAAATTCCTCCAGGGTAAACCGTACACTCCGGCGTGACGGTGTAGCCTGGCATCTCTCCATGGCACGCGCACCTTTGGTAAAGCCTTTGGGTAACACAAGAAGATCTTTGATTTTAAAGCCCCGAGGATACTGCGGTCCCAGGTCCACTACTTCCTTGATCCGCAGCAACGCGATTTCCTGGACCCGTAGACCCAGCTTGAAACTAATTTCCATTAGCAGGGTATTTTTCTCCGGGTGCCGGTTTTTTTGTATTTCTGCCAGCAGGGCGGCGAATTGGTCTTCATCCAGTACGCGTGCTTGGCCAATTTTGGACATATATTAGACACCTCAATAATCCGTATTAATCCTATTTTAACGGATTATTGGTTTGTATCAAGGAGCGGGGTTTCCAGACATTATCAAGTCTTTTTCTTAGATAATACTTTTATTCGTTATTCTCCAGTCGTTTTTTTTCAATAGCAGCTCGCATCCCTTCATAAAACTTTTCTTCAAACGATCCAATAGTATCAAATATTTTCTCTCGGTCACCAGCGTCGTTTGTACTTAAATCCAAGTTTTTCTTATTCAACTCGATAACTATATCCTCTGCCACACTTTCGACTTTGTCTGGAAGAGACATGGCTAAACCTTCATCGTAGTGATGTAAGGCTTTGCTGATTAGTAAGTTCTTGACTTTTTCGGTGTCGCTCGAAACTTGTGTAGACCACAATAACTTTGTGATTCCTGAATGTACTTTTGTTCCGACTAACAAATCTACAAGTTGGCTTAACCCAATATGGCTCATCATATAGTTAGATAAAGAGGAGTATTTAGTTTTCTCAATTTTCTTTTTCAATTTGTTATCAGCGGTAATAAAAAGAGAAGATTTACCAGCTTGTAAGTCATAGTTAAGCATTGACAGCATTTTTGCATCATGTTGTATTAGTGAGGCACTTTTTTCAGAATCATCGACATAAGCTTTTTCCAATTCGTTGAGTATGCCTGGATAATCGGCATTTCTATCGACCGTATTTTTGTCTTCGATAGTTTCTATACCTTTCTTTTTTATAAATGGGACCATTGACTTGATAGAATTATATGGTGCATTTTCCTTCAAATACTGATTAAAAGTAAGTTTTTTGTCTCTCGCAACGTAGTTCAAGTAACCAGCAATAAATACATTTAGACTGCTATGACCAAATAGTACAACTTCGTCTCTTAGCATATCTATAACTCGATCCCCCATTGATTCGATTTCGGTTTCTGCATAATTTTTGTGACGTACGGTTTCTTTAAGATACTCACCATATGCGTAAATATTTAACTTTTTACCTGATTCAGACGTTGCGTTTACTAGGCTTTCGATCGTATCCACATATATTTGGTAATATGGATGTCCCTTTGTTATAGCTGGCATTAGTACATTGGCATCCAAATATATTGCATCAGGTAGTGTCAATGAGTGAAATAATGTATCGTGCGGCGACTGAAATACCACCTCTAAACCGAAAGAAATTCTTCCTAATTCCGCCAGGACTCTAGATTCGGTAGTGCTAGGATTGTTTAGTAGGTCCTCCAATGACTCAAATATACTTTGTTTAGTATGGTTGGAGATATTGGGTGTTTCTTCGTTGAAAATAGGTCTAATATTTATTTGATCAGGAGTTTCATATTTAGCATAGGCGGCTCCCAAATCCCAGCCGCGGTAGAGTATCAGTTTTTCAAATACTTTTAGCAAACAATCACGGTATTCTTGTTTATCTTGTCCACCATAGCGGACAATAAATCTATCGATAACTCCATTTATTAACTTTTCTAAAGATTCATTAAAAATACTATCGTCTTTGCCAATCCACACAAATCTGTTGTCTTTTTCCTGACATAATCCCTCGGAAGTCAATTTAAAAATAGCCCTGTCCACAAGTTCCTTTGACTCTTTTTGTGATATAACTAAACTTTCATGGATCTTACAATATATTTCTGATCGTGCAGCACCAATGCCTGATGAAATTATCAACTGGCTGATTATACCTTCAATTATTGCATCTTTTAAAGGCATAACTTGCGGACCTAATTTTGTTCTGGCATAACAAGACGACAAATAAAGTTCTGCTTTTTTGAATGGAATTAGTTTGTACGAGCCGAAATCAAAACTACCTTGAGATAGTCGATTGGCGCACTCTCGCAAACAATCCCACATTTGTTTGTGATTATTCTCTGAGTTGTAATGAATTTTTTCTATTGAAAATTTATCAAATTCAGAAACAAGCTCTGCTTGAGCATTATTCGGTACTAAAGCGAGGTGGCTCCCGTTGTGAATACCGCCATATTTGTCGTATATGATATTTAGAACATTCTTAATTGCCGGGTCAAGAAATGAAAAGCCAACAAAAAGAATATTCGTTGTAGTAAACATGTGAGTTAGAAAGTCACAATACTTATCGTTGTTATTTATATTTCTATAGTGCTCCTCGCTCATTACTATGCTATCGTAGTCTTCTATAGCGCCATGTATTCGAGCTATATAGAAATCCCGTTCATACTCTGCTTGATTAAGTTTATCGCCATGAAATTCTAGCGATGATCTCCTTTTGACATAACTGTATGCATCATGTAATGCTCTATCATAATTGGTGGTCACGACAGATCTAAATGGTATTTTCATTACGTCTTGTAGACCGTTGGAATCGTATGAGCCAAGAATAGATCGTATTGCCATAAATTTGCTATTTATTGTCATACCGGGACATGAAAAAAAGTAAGTAGCAGCATTAACTAGATCATGTTCTGCTATTCTTTCTACCATCATTTGTCTAGTTAATGTATTATATTGTCTTGTTTGCTCCGCTAATTCTTTTAGTAGAGTACCCCACGTCGGTAACCCAGCTTTTGCAGATACTCCAGCACCCGCAAACAAAACTGGTATTGTTGCGTTGCTTAAGAATTCAAATACCTTGGTTTTATTCATATGATAAATTTAGGTTATTATTTGCTATATAGTGATAATTATGTTTTCAAAACTTTTTTCCCATACACCCTCAACTGCCCTTTCGGTCCTACATACCGATAAAGTGTAGCACGTGTGACGCCCATTTCCTCCGCCAGATCCGCCACGACGGTATCCCGTTTTTTCATGGCGGATTGTAAGTAGCGGACTTGTGACTTACTCAACTGACACCGGCGTCCCCCTACCCTTCCCCTGGCCCGAGCTGCGGCCAGGCCCGCCTTGGTCCGCTCCACAATCAATTCCCGTTCAAACTCGGCCAGAGCAGCGAATATGCCGAATACCAGCTTGCCACTGGGTGTGGTGGTGTCGATAGTGGCCCCCTGCCCTGTTAGTACCCGGAATCCAATTTTACGTTCGGTGAGGTCTTCTATCACCTGCAGGAGATGATTGAGGCTACGACCCAGGCGGTCTAGCTTCCATACCACCAGGATATCTTTGGGGCGTAAGGCCTTCAAGCAGGCCTCCAGGCCTGGCCGGTTGTCTTGCTTGCCGGAGGCCTTGTCCTGGTAAATGTTCTTTGACTTGACCTTTGCCTTCTTCATGGCGTCCAGCTGCATATCCAGCACCTGGCTGCCATCGGTTTTGGATACCCGGACGTATCCGACTAACATTATTGCGGCAGCCCGGATTCCATGCAACGTTGTTTTAGAATCATGAGAAGTAATTCTGCGTCACGGGTTGCGTCAACCAGATCCCTGTCTTTTGTTTCCTGGATTTGTTTCTTTACCCAGAAGCTGACGGAACTGTCGTCCAGCAATCGCTGTTCGGTGATGGTTAAAACTGTGCTGTTTCGTGTTGTCATGCGTTTATCCTCGTGCAAATTCAATGTATCACATACCATGGTATAAGAGACACTCTAAAAACGGTCCAAAATGGGTCAAAAAAGTGTAATTAAACCCGTCTTAAAAACAATGTATAGAATACGGTGTTAATAGTTACATTATAGCATGGCTATGCTATAATGAATACTCTACTATAATAGAGTTTTGGTGATTCTTATGTCAGAAAATTCAGCGCAAAAATCCTGGATTACGAGGCGCTGGGAACATCCAGGAAAACGCAGATACTACCAGGCGTATCTGCAGGAAAGTTTACTTGGTTGGGAGGTTTTTCGTTGCTGGGGTGGCATTGGCCAGGCGACCGGGAGTAAGATGGTTGTGCCGTGCGAGTCATATCAGGATGCGCTCACTAAGTTGACTGTTGTGGAGAAACAACGATCTCAAAAACAATACAAGTTAGTGTCATCACTTAAGGGGTGGATAATGAGTCAAGACGACTTAGAACAGAAACGGTTGAAAAAAATACGAGAACAAGCGTTCTCGCGGTTGTCCGATGGTCAAAAAGAGTTTTTTCTAATGCTGGAAAGAGTACCAAGAATTAGCCATTTGTGGGATATAGAAAAAAAGGCGTTAAAGGTCGAACTGTTTGAGGCAGAGTTGGGCGTAATGAGCAGTGGCGAGGTGCATTTGGCAAAATTCTTCGCTTCCCTTTGGTTCCACAACAATCAGCGTTACGGGTTTGACCTGGTGGATGCTATATCGGCTCTTGATGGCCCGGAGCGTGAATTGATTCGTGAATGGATCTCTGATCCGTTTTGGCCCTAGCGGATGAGTACGATACTAGTTGTTGAATGGTTCGCTTCTCTGGCTACAGTCGCCGGTGCGGGTCTTCTGGCTTTTAATTGCCGTTACTCTGCATGGGGGTGGCTATTCTTTCTGATTGCAAATATTTTGTGGTTGACTTACGGTTACTTGTCTTCCGACATGGCTATTTCTTTGCAAACTATGGTGCTCACCGGGACCAGCATTATAGGTATTTACCGGTGGTTGCTTAAACCACGTTTTTTTGTGCAACTGTAAGCCGGGATTAAATACCCTTAGTAGGCGGGGTGGTGTTGCCTTCTTGCTAGCTGTATACATTCATTTGAACTCGTCTTCTATCGACTTTTTCTCTTTGTATTTAGCCATAAATTTATCAATAGATTCATTCAGCAATGCTTTTCTGAGACTATTCGCTTGCTGGTAAGTAAAATACATCGTGTTAATTTGATGCTTAATATAGTCATTACTGGTTGAAGGAACATTTGGAAACAAAAATACAAGTTGGTGAATCTTTGACGATTGTGAAAAAAACTGTACTGTAAATGGCCAGCCCCATGTTTCATACCAGTCATTTCCAGATTTAAAATAATACCTGATAGGTTTTATCTCCGTAATTTGTTTGTCAATTTTTACTCTTTTTTTTGTCGCTTGATTGTTCCAGGCGTTATATTTCAATATTGAATCAATAAGTTTCTTTCTGTTTTCATCATCAAGCTGTATTACACCGACATGTAATATTTCCTCAACGTATATATCTATCCGTTTATTTTGTGGCTCAATTCTTAACGATATGTTTTTGTTGTTTTGGCTTTTCCACACATCATTATAATATTTGTACTGTAAATCAGATCTGTACAATATTTCTTCTGCACTGCCCGGGTTAGACAATACTACAAAGGAAATTAATACATAAATATATTTCATTGTACTACCTCCATCATTGGATAATTACCTACTTCACGCTTGTTTAGTGAGTTTACGGTAATGCTTTTCCTTCAATTTATCTAGGGCAGTTTCTCCACCCAGGCGGGTAATTGTTCAAATAGCATGGTTCTTAGTTTTTGGATTTGTATTGGTGTTTACGCCATTCCCAGGGCGGTATCGGGTGCGCCACCGACCAAATGCCCCGCCGGGCTGACCGGGCCTGGCTCTCCAGCTCCAGCAGGTTTTTATCTTTGCCGTATTTGCGGTAAAACCAGGCATACCCTGCCTCCACCATAGCGGCATTGATATAGCGATTGTCCAGGTACACTTTCCCTATCGTCCGGCCATAGCGATCCTTGCCGACTGGTTCTACTGTGACCATTTTACCGGCAATCCACCCTGCCAGTGCTTGTTTTGCTTTTTTGCCATACGGTTGTTTGGATTCGGGCGCGTCGATTTCCGCCAGTCGAACTTTTGTTTTCTGCTTGCCGTTTAAGATGGTGATGGTGTCGCCGTCCGCGACATGAATCACACGGCCTGTGTCTGCAAATGCGGCTATTGATATGCATTGTATAAAGGCGATGGTGACAATTGAAAATGTGTGGGCCTTGATCATTCTAATGAATGTAGCTCTCTTTGCGGTGTTTCGCCATGAGTACCCAGACTTATCCACAGTTTTTGTGTATAAGCGTGGAACGGCTTTATTTTCATTTCAGCGTAGATCCGGCTGCGCTATCTGCAGTGTACTTTTGTTTATTTAGATTTTATTTTTCTCCACGTTGGTTACCTTTTTCCAGCCATACGTGCCCCTCTTCCGAGTATATCTTGTTGTGCCGTCTCGCTGTAGCAGCGATTGCCTATATTTTTCGGTTTGCCAATACCGGGTAATAGAAAAACCGGCCATCTGTTGATCTTTCCACAACCAGGTAGGCGTACAGTTTCTCTTCGTGGACTATGCCTCGGTAGGTCAGTTGTTTGTCGAGTGGGATTTGTTGGTGGTATTGTCCCCCATCGATGGCTTGTATTGTGAATCCGCTGGCTTTCAAGGTCAGCGATTTGGCGAATTGCCAGGGTGCTTTGGTTAACGCATTGATATTCACGGCGTAGCCTTTGGGCAGGCCGTTGTCTTCGATATTCCCTAAGAATGCTTTGATGTTTTCGTTGGTGGCTGTTTTCAGGTACACGGCTTTTGCCGGTGGTTCCAGACTGACCCAGCCGGGTGTGCCGGATTCTGTGGCGAGGTTGAGGGACAAGATCACCCGTGAGTCCTTTTTTGTCGTTGTGTTTGTGTAATGGGTTTTCATTCTAGCAGACTGCTGCGCACCGCGCTGTCGTGAACCAAGCCAGTTAAGGCCTGTCTTGGCCCTGCGGGCTTCCATCGCTGTCTGATGCTAAGGGGTGCCACCCCTCGCGCCTGCAAGGTCAGCCGTGTCATCCGGTCGCCCGTGTCCTCGCTGCGCTGCGGGCCGCGCCAGCTCCCTCCTTCCCGCACCCTTCCCTTGCACTTGCTACCCCCGTGCTTCGCCAGCAGGACAGGAGCGCAGGACGCAGTCGCTGCGCTCTTTTAATAACAATGGGGAGTATTTTTAATGAATGCACAGGCTCAACAACTTTTAGAACTGGCGAAATCAACGGGGCAGGATTTTGAATGGTATCCAACCACGCCGCAGATGATTGATGCGGTGAAAAAGGATTTCTCCGGGGACTTTGATCATCCCAGTATTTTGGATTGTGGTGCGGGTGATGGCCGGGTGTTGCAGGCGTTAACCGATGGCGACCGGTATGCCATTGAGAAAAGCCGTCCATTGCTCGATGCGATGGACCGATCCATTTTCATCGTTGGTACTGAGTTCGCAGAACAAACATTGATCGACAAAAAAGTCGATCTCGTTTTCTGTAACCCGCCTTATAGCGAATTTTCACTCTGGATGCTTAAAATCATTCGAGAAGCGAATGCGCCTTTCGTCTATTTCGTGGTCCCTTCCCGGTGGTCCGATGACCCCGCGATCGCGGAGGCCTTAGCAGCGCGAAGCGCCGAAGCGGATGTCATTGGCCAGTTCGATTTTCTTCATGCGGAACGACAGGCGCGGGCTAGAGTTGATATTGTGCGGGTGCGTTTGTGCTACAACAGCCGCTATAGCTCTCAGATTAAGGTTGATCCTTTTTCCCTTTGGTTTGAAGAGAATTTTGCTATTGAGATCAACAACACGGAAGCCAGTAAGTATGATTTGGATTCTGCGCGGGAGGCAACCGTCAGCGAGCGGGTGAATCAAGCACTGGTGGCCGGTTCCGATATTGTGACCGCTTTGGAAAAACTGTACCGGCGGGATTTGGACAATCTCATTGGTAATTATCAATCGCTGGAAGCGATTGACCCCGTGATATTAAAAGAGCTGGATGTGAACCTCGAAGGCCTGCGCGCGGCGTTGCGGCAGAAAATAGAAGGTCTTAAAGATACCTACTGGAAAGAGTTATTTAATCACTTGTCCAAGATCACGGAACGGCTCACGCACAAAACCCGTGAAGCGATGCTGTCACATTTAACCGCGCATACCCATGTGGATTATACCGCTTCCAATGCCTATGCCGTTTTGATTTGGGTGCTCAAGAATGCCAATGTGTATTTTGATGACCAGCTGGTGGCCCTGGTGGAACGCATGACAGAAAAAGCCAGTATTCAGCTGTACGTGTCGAATCAGAATACGTTCGGTGATGAGCAATGGCGTTATTGCACCACACCTAAGGATCTGGACCGGTACGGATTGGACTATCGCATTGTTCTGCACCGCACCGGTGGTATTTGTACCTCACAGTGGTCCTATGATCGTAACCGGTTTAATGGCCTGGAAGAGCGTGCGTTTCATTTGGTGAATGATATTCTGACCATTGCGAACAATTTAGGTTTTGAAACCGGCCACTGTAACGCCAGGCAGTACCAATGGGAGTCCAACAAGCGTATCGACTTTGATTGCCATCGCAGCGGTAAAACAGTTTGTTTGATGCAGGTGCGAGCATTCATGAATGGCAATCTGCATATTAAGTTCAATCAGTCTTTTATTTGCAAGCTGAATGTTGAATTCGGGCGGCTTAAAGGCTGGTTGAAATCGGCAAAGCAAGCCAGTGATGAGTTGTTGATTGATGAGGCTGAGGCGGTTGCGGCCTTTGATTCAAATTTGTCCTTGACGGCGGATAATGTGTTGCGGCTGGCGTTTTCTGCAGGTTGATATCGTGCTGCGCGGGGTGCGAGTTTCGCGCCCCGCTGGCCGGTGGTGGGCTTTGGCGGGCAGCTGCTCGTTGCAGCTGCGGCTTTTTGTGGTCGCTCTACCAGCTCGTAGACAACACTCGCTCGTGTCGCTTGGGGCATCGGGCAGGCGGTACCGGTCGGTCACTGGCGTTGTGGCTGGTGCTGCCGTTCCCTCTCGATACCGCCTGCCCTTCCCTGCCCGTTGCGCTTAGACATCCTTGTCAAAGCGCTTAATGCTTAAGTTCAAAACCCTCTGTCGGCTGTGCTGCGCACGCTGTTTGTCTCATCTCCCCCTGGGCGGGATTACAGGGTAGCACAGAACCTGATTCCAGCAAGGGACGCCTCCCTAACCTTCCGCGCTTCGTTTAAATACACTTCGCTTGTGCAGGCCAGGGCCTTCCCTTGCTTCCATCAGAACCTGTGCCGTTACCCCTTCTTCCCTTTGCCCCCAGGGGGCGATGTTTATAAGAGCTTTTATAACAACTTAATTCCGTTGGAGGTAATTAAACATGTGTGAAGCAGTAACGGCAGTTCAGCTAAACCGTATTGCGGCGCTAAACGATTCGCTTCGCCGCTCGTTTTTGGGTGGCCAGGTGTTATTGACGCCAGGGATTTACGATTTACCCGAGGCAGACCAGAGCGCCGTCCTGGAAAAGGTAATGACTTTCGATGCCTTTGATTCTGAGGATGATCCCTACGGCGAGCATGATTTTGGCTGTGTGGAACACGCAGGTAAGCGGTATTTTTTCAAAATCGACTACTACGACAAAGGCATGGAGTACCGTTCCGCCGATCCGGCGAACCCGGAGGTCACGGTGCGCGTACTCACCATTATGACGGCTTTGGAGTACTAGCGCAGGGAGCGCCGTTCGCGGCGCTCTTTTTCATTTTCAATATTGATAATTCATTGGAGGTTTTTATGATCAAGAATATTCCGTATTCCCAGTTAACGATTTCTGAAGACAATGTGCGGGTGGTTTCAGCCAGCAAGCATAGCGACAAGCAATTGCTGGCGTCGATGCAGGCGCGGGGGATCTTGCAGAATTTAGTGGTGGCACCGACTGGCAAGAAAAACGTGTTTGAAGTCATCGCCGGCGGGCGGCGTTTTGCCGCCGCCGGTGTGCTGATCGATAAAGGCATTTGGGATGAAAATATTGAACTGCCCTGCCGGGTCAGTGCGGATGACGATGTGACTGCCGTATCGTTGTCTGAGAATCTGCATGAACCGATGCACCCGGCTGATGAGTTTATGGCGTACCAGGCGATGGCAAACCGGGGCATGAGCGAGAAACACATTGCGCAGGAATTCGGGATTGCGACTGCCCACGTTAAAAAACGCCTGCGCCTGGCGGACGTGGCTCCGGCCATTGTCGAGGATTACCGCAACGGTAAACTAGGCATTGAGGAAGTCATGGCGTTTACGGTGGAGGCAGACCATGAAAAGCAGCTTCATTGTTATAAGGAACTGGGCGGCCATGTGTACCCGCACAGTATCCGAAGCTACTTGCTCAATGGTGCGGAAACCAGTGATTCCCCCATTTGCCGGTTTGTGGGCCTGGCGGCGTATAAGAAAGCCGGTGGCGTTGTCAGCAGTGATTTGTTTGAGTCACGGACGTATTTGCACGACCTGCCCTTGCTTAACGAGCTGGCCACTAAGAAGCTGAACAAAGTGTCGGCTAACGTGAAAAAAGAAGGCTGGGCGCGTGTGGAGGTGTCGCTAGAAGGTTGCCATGCGGGTGCCGGGCTGTTTCGGGCTGAGCCTGAATTCGTGGGCGTACCCGCCGCACTTGAGACCGAGATCACGCAAGTAGATGCCGCTATGGGTGCGATGGAGGATGATGCCGAGGACTGGACCGATGAAAAATACGCACAGTTCGAGGCACTGGAAAAACGAATGGATGAGCTGGAAGCGAAGAAAGACACCTACCAGCAATACACGGATGAACAGATCGCGCAGAGCCAATGCATCGTGACGGTAGACAGTGAAGGTAAACTGCTGGTGTTGCGCGGGCTGATGAGCAAAGCGGCCAGTAAGAATCAGCAGAGCCAGGCCTGTGCGGCCAGTGATTTCCCTCCGGCCAGTTCGTTGTCCGCTGCCCTCTTGTCGGATCTGGCCTTGTATCGCCAGCAGATTGTGCAGGCGGCATTGTGCGGCGATGCCAAGCTGGCCACGGATCTGTTGCACTACAGCGTGTGCAAGCGAGTGCTGGATAAGCACGGCTATTATGACGCTGTGATCAATTTCCGGGCGGAGGTTTGTGAACAAAACACCAGCTTGGATGATCTGAAACAAACGAAAGCGGCCAAGGCCATGGCTGAGGATCTGCTGTCGTTGTCAACACAATGGCTTAACGCCGATGAGCCGGTCGAGAGCTTTGAGGCGTTTCGGGCGTTAGCGCCGAAATTGAAGGGGCAGCTGGTCGCGTTCACGGTGGCCCAGTTGTTGGAGATAGGGTTGTCCGACGCAGAACGTGCGCCCCTGGGTGAACACGTCGCCGGTTTGTTGAATATTCCGTACTCGGATTATTGGCGGCCTAATGGCGACAATTTTTTCAAACGTCTGAGTGCAGCGGATTTGCTGGCCCAGGGCCAGCAATGGTTTGGCGATGACTGGCTAGACGATCACAAGAGGGACAAGAAAAAGGATCTGGTTCAATTTTTCCACGACTTTTTCAATACCGATGGGGATGGGTTGCCTGAGAATCTGGCCTCGATCCGGGAGTCCTGGATGCCGCAGAGGTTTGAGTAATTTTGGGCATGACCTCCCCTTTCGGGGAGGTATCTTTGAGTCTGTACGCAAATAATTAATGGAGTGAGTGATGACAAAAGAAATTCAGACCATCGCGGACCGGGACACTTCGTCCTTGACCGTATCGGAACAAAATTCCCTGATGAAAGTCATTTTAGAAGAATTGGTCCACAGTGCGGCGCTGGATGACCAGGCCAACGATGTGTTGGAAGTTTTCGATGACTACGATTGGCGTTGCAGGGACGACGCCGACCAGGCGGCGTTTCAATGCTTGCGTGAAAAAGGCAACGACGGGACCATGAGCTACGCTGAATTGGATCAGTTTTTAGACCTGGTCAGTGCCTCAGGTCCGGTGCATTTGTATTTTTGGATACGCAAAGCACGGCATGTGTTAAGCGAATAGTTTTCTGGTTGTCTTCTAACAGGCAGTTAAGCTGTTGGTTTTTGCACGCTTTGTCCACACAAAGCGCTGGTTGACTAAGCGCGGCGTGTGGGCAATAGGGTGTGAAAACCCGGGCGGTATCGGAGGCAACCGGTGGGCGGTTGCGCTGTTTGTTTTTTGTCGCTACGCCAGCTCGTTGAAAGCACTCGCTCGCTTCACTCCGGGCATCGGGCAGGCGGTATCGGTCGGTCACTGGCGTTGTGGCTGTGGCTGTCGTTCCCGCTCGATACCGCCTGCCCTTCCCTGCCCGTTGCGCTTAGACATCCTTGTCAAAGCGCTTAAAGCTTAAAGTCAAAACCCTCTGTCGGCTGTGCTGCGCACGCTGTTTGTCTCATCTCCCCCTGGGCGGGATTTCAGGGTAGCACAGAACCTGGCTGCGGCAAGGGACGCCTCCCTAACCTTCCGCGCTTCATCAAAAACATTCCGCTTGTGCAGGTCAGGGCCTTCCCTGGCCTACGCCAGAACCTGTGCGGTTTAACCCTTCTTTCCCTTTGCCCCCAGGGGGCGATGTTCGAAATTCTATTAAAAGACAAGACATGGAGGGTGTACGGATGGGTGCGAAGAAGATTTCTCAGTTTCGGATGATTCGGGTGGCGTTGTTGAATGATCAGTTTCGTCGGTCGTTTAAAGGTGGTTCGGTGAATGTATCGCCCGGTGTGGAGGCGTTGCCGGAACCGGTGTTATTTGAAGTGCTGAATAAAGTGCGGGAGTTTGATGATTTTAGGCCGTGTTTTGATCCTCGCGAGGAACACGATTTCGGGGTGTTTGCGCATAACGGTGAGCGGTTTTTGTTTCAGATTGATTATTACAACCAGGACATGACCGCCCGGTGCGAGGACCCTGGGGATGAAAACGCGGTGCGTGTTTTGAGTGTTAAGAAAGCGATGGGGTATTAGTTCTGCCCTCCCTTGAGCGCCTTTACCGGCGCTCTTTTTTAAAGGATTTGATGATGGAAAATTTTGAACGAATTGCCGAGCAGTACAGGAGTGAGATTTATACGTCGGACCTGCGTTTGTCGCACGGGGTGATCACGTTAGCGGACTACTTTTCGGTTTGTCGCGCGATTATGGAAAAGGAAGGCGTTGAGTGTTGGGAAATGAATGAGGCCTGCGCGTTGGTCATGGGTGAGGACAGTTATTTTTATCCGCCTATTGGCAAGAAGTTTATTGCACCGGAGCGTAACTGGTGTCGGATTTGGAGTACGGCAGTGGATGAGCTCGTGCCGATTGACGTCCTTTGGCCGCACCTGCCGGTGCGGTCAAAGAAATTGATTTTGTCCAATGCGGGTGTTCCGTGGGGCGCTGTCGTGGAACTGCCTTGGGCGGAGCTGCCAGAGGATAGTCGCCGGGCGATAGTGTCGGAAATGTTGTCTTTGCGCCGTGATGCCGTTTAAATGTGGTACAATTTAGTTGATTTTAAAAATCCCGCGCTGGCGGTTCCAGTATTCCTGATAGGAGAAAAAACATGACGATGATTAATGCAACCCCCGCATAATATTACATTATTATGCGCGTTTAGTGTTATTTGTGTGTTTTGAGGGTTTTACCCTAAGAATCCGGTTGAACAAGTCCTTTTTTGTAGGCATATCATATATCCAATGAACGAGTGTAGCTGTATCTTAGTTTTATTACTTATATTTATCAATAAGTTATACGTATTTTTTAAGGCTAGTCCTTTTTTGTAGTCATATTCGGGGTTTTAGATACGCTTCCAACCGCCTTTTTTAATCCGGCAGCGTATAGCTAAATTTCAAATGAGTGATATTGCGTCCCTCTTTGAACGGTTTGAAATTGATTACCAAGCCGGAGTTGTCCTTTAATTCTTTTAGTGCTGGATTGATGACCCGTGCACGCAAGTTTGAGAACCGCTCGTATTTTTTTTGAATCTCAAATCGCTCCCGCAGTTCGTTGACGCCGATAGTGAACCCGTGTTCATCTTTGTACTGCATAACCATCTCATAGAGGCGGATCGCATACACACTTCGCAAGGAGCCAATATTTTTGAGCTTATAGGATGTAAAACGGCTGTTTAATTTCGTCAAATACGGCGCCACCCACTCCGTGAACGACACGGATACTGTGCCCTCCCCTTTCATATATTTAACCCGGCTGACCCAGCGTATACGCTCTTCGTTACGACCGTCATAGGTTTTGATGTCCCGGTCGAATAACCTGTCCGCTGCTTCGGATAATGCTTCGTAGGCTTTGTTATCAGAAAGATTGAAAACTTCTGCAAAGGTCTTTGCGGTAAATGTTAAAACCTTTGGCAGGGGCTCATCGGGATCGATCGTTGAGATGGCCGACAGTATTAGCCGCTGCTCGTTCAGTGTGAGCTTATAGCTAGCTTCAATTAAATCGTTACTTTTAGTAACCGTGCCTTCAATGACTTCGCTAAGATAACCCATCGGGCCAGGCCTCCATGACTATACAGCTACATTGTTTAGCGTATGTAGTCATATAAGCACAGTTTGATGCGCGTTGATAGTCCTTTTTTGTAGCTGTTTTGTCGTTCTCTACCCCTGTGGAAAGCAGTCCTTTTTTGTAGTCATATCTGTGGACAACAGTCCTTTTTTGTAGCGCTATCTGTGGAAAGCAGTCCTTTTTTGTAGTCATATCTGTGGACAACAGTCCCTTTTTGTAGCATCTCACCGATTTTCTTGACTATTGTATTTAACACAATATATTGTGTGTCAAATTTCTGTAATCACACTATATGTTGATTATTGTTTAATCAGGAGAAAGACCAGAAGATTTTTTTAGACTGAAAACGAAAAAACCCGCTGTTGGCGCAGCAGGTTTTTTTCAATTCGTTTAGTTAACTTTCACTCGTTGGCTAAACACAAAAAATTTCCTAAAAATCACCTTTGATGGTGAGGCTTTTTTGTGCCTCACTGCCGAAGCAGTATGGGGATAGTGTAATCAACTCTGACAAGATGTCAATAGATTACGGGCGCATGATGCACGTTTCCGATTATTTTTCGGAGACCGGTGGTTGCGTGACCATCAAAACGCCAAATCCCCGTGGTTTTGCTCACGATAGCGAAACCATGAGCGTTGCATTTGCCAAAAATCCAGATAGATTCAAGCGACATCGTGAGGGGACTTATACCCTACCCCCTATGAAAACCCATCCGTTCTACATTCAAGAAGCTGAAAAACGTTTAGGCCAGTTGTTTAATACCGGTATTCGGTGGCATGTTAAGGACTATTCCAGACGGCTATGGCAGCGGTTCAAATATCACAATGACAAACTCAACAAAGACGGCCGAAAACGTAAAGTGAGGGATCAGTTTTTGCTTTCTCTGGATCGCGTGCTGCGTTGCTTGGTGCTGAAATGCAACATCCAGCCGAACAATCGGTTGAACAATCTGGAAGTCAATGACCTGGCGCTGGTCGATATTGCTCATTGGACCGGCCTGTCATTGTCCACCGCGAACGACTGTATTGTTAAACTCAAATTGCTGGGCCTGTATCGGTCCAAACCAATGAAAATAAAAAAACGCGATGAATCCGGAGCGATTTATTATCGGGAAGGCAAATCGAAAAAATGGCTGACCTGGAAATTGTTCGATTTGTTGGGGATGAAAAAGAAAATCAAAAAGAACCTGGGCGATCGTATTAAGCCAACTCAGCCACCTAGTGTCCAGCCAGCTTTTTCGGCCAAGGCCTGCGCAACAAACAATCCCAATAAAACGGCGGCGAAAACCTACATGGATGAAATTCGCGGGATGCTCAGTTCCGCTGACCCCCCTTGACCCGATCCCTGTACCCCTTCCTTATTTCCATTTTAACGAACGTTCGTTAACGGCCTCATATTCCCCTTCGACCACATTGCGTGTGGCAATACGCTCTATTAGGCCGTGTAATAGCGGTTTTATCCATGCTATTTGCCTTCCCGGCTGTTCTGTACCCTGTATGGTTACTATTTCTAAGATATTAAATCGCATTGTGTATAAGTGTGTGTATTTTAATCAATATAAATCGCATTCTTTTTAGCGTATTATTTGGAATAAATCGGATTCGTATTTATCTGTTTAATAGATTCAGTTAATTTGACATATCACAAGGATACTGGTGCTATCGCACCAGCAAACCGCTTTCTGCATTGCCCGTGTTAGAAATCCCTCACTGAAACACCACTACTCGCCACACAATACCATACTGAATTCTTTAAACCCGTTCGAATCCATACAGTGGAAATACAGCACTACTTCCCGTACAACCATCGTGCCAATACGTTTTTGGTCGTCCAATCAATGCGTGGGTTGCACCTCATTCTTTCTGCTATTCGGATTGGCCTGTGGATTCTTTCGGGTTTTTTGTTTTTATCTGAGGACATGTTTTGTCTAGTTTCAACAGCAACACCGTTTGAGGTGTCGTAGCATGGCCGAGCGTTGACGCACCATAGAGATATAGCTATGATTAGCTATATCTTTTATCGTTTCGGCGTTTCAATGAAAACAATCAACATGCACGATGCTAAATCGACGCTTTCGAAAATCGTCGAACATGTAGAAAGAGAAAACGAGGAAGTGTTTATTGCTCGCAGGGGTGTCCCCTGCGCCCGTATTGTGCCGGTGAAAAAATTGGTGCATCGGCCTAAGGGATTGCTGAAAGGCAAAGTGAAGATTAAACAGGACCTGGATGCGAACTAAAAATGCGCGTGTTGTTGGATACAGCAGTTTTGTTGATGTGGCTGCGGGATGACAAGAAGCTACCGGCAAAAGTGACAGAGATTATCTTGGATGCGGACAATGATATTTTTGTCAGCGCCGCGAATATGTGGGAAATTTCCAGGAAAAGACGCGATGGTGTGATTGATATTGATATGGAAGAGCTGGCGGATGCAATTAAACAAAGCGGATTTGAAACGCTGCCATTGTCTGCAGCACATACAGTACAGGTGGATCTATTGCCCGAGTATCATGATGATTTGTTCGACCGTTTGTTGTTGGCGCAAAGTGCGGTTGAGCCTATGCGTTTATTAACTCGCAATAAAATATTAAAAAACTACGGGGGGAACGTCATTCTTGTCTGAATTCAAGCATGCTTGAATTGGGTTAAAAGTGTCGACTCTCCCTGCCCTTTGACTCTGACAGGCAGGTAAAAACGATGGCTAAAATTATTTCCATCATTAATCCGAAAGGCGGATGCGGTAAAACCACCCTATCCACCAATATTTCGCGCGGCCTGCAAAAACGCAATTTCTCCGTGATTATCGGAGACTGCGACCAGCAAGGTTCCGCGCGGGACTGGTACTCCGCAGGTGGTGACGAGAGCGATTTCGCGCCTGTTTATGGAATCGACCGCCCGCAGCTGGTCCGTGGTATTGCCAAGGTCGCTGACGACAAGGATTTTGTGATTATTGACGGGCCGGCAACGGACATGGCGATTAATGCGGAGACTGTTGTGATCGCTGACATCGTAATGATCCCTATTAACCCTTCCCCTTACGACATTTGGGCCTGCGGTGAATTAGTTGACCTGGTGAAAACCCGTCAGAGCGTGGCTAATGGCCGACCGGTGTCACGGTTTGTGATTACTCGGCAAAAACCCAATGCGTCGTTATCTGCGGAAGTGCGTAATGCCTTGGAAGACCAAGGCGTGAACTTGTTTCGCAGCTGTACTTACGACCGGGAAATCTATAAGCAGACTGCTTCGCGAGGTCAGACAGTATTTGAAGGCCATAATAAATCGGCTAAAGAGGAAGTGGATCTTATTATTGATGAAATTATTGAGATAACCAGGGAACTATCATAATGCTGAAATTAGGTGGTGAAAAAGCCAACAAGCCAACGCGCCAATCACAGTTAGACAATGAGCTGTTGAGTATCATTGAATCATCGTCTGTTTCTGGCGATCATCGAAGAATACCCGTGCACCTTATTAGTAATGACCCAGGTCAGCCTCGAAAAAAAATGGTGAATCTGGAACAGCTGGCGGATTCTCTGAAACGGAACGGCCAGATCCAGCCAATCGTTCTTCGGCGTAATGAGGCAGATCCGCAGCGTTTTATTATTGTCGCTGGAGAACGCCGTTGGCGTGCTGCACAGCTGGCGGAATTCTCGGAAATTGAAGCTTTGGTGCGAGATTTCTCTAATGACGAATTACATCGAATTTCGCGCTTACAGATGGCGGAAAACAAGGACCGTGAATCCTTAACGCCATTAGAGGATGCAACCTGGCACAGTAATTATGTCAATAAATTTTTCGGCGGCGACCAGCGCAAAGCGGCGGAAGATTTGGGAGTTTCGGATACCTATGTATCAAACCGTTTGTTGATTTTAAAAGCCGATGATGAAGTGTTGCAGTTTGCTGATGAGGATGTGACCAAAGATATCGACACCATCGTGTTGCTAAAGCGGCTTTATGAAAAGGATAAGAAATCTGCCCGAGCCTGGATGGCGGATGCCCGGAATAACAAATTGAAAGGCTCTTTGCGCACATCGGTGCAGAGTGTTTTGAAGCAGGCTAAAACGGGCAAGAAGAAAACTGTTAGTGCCAAAGCAGGGCGCGAAGCAAGTATAAAAATGGTAGCCGATAAACCGGTGTTGTCGATTGCCTATAACGGTAAAGAAGAGCACCGTTACGTGCTGGGTATATCAGATTTGGCTCGATTGTCCAAAGAACTGGCAACGGCAAAGAAATCTCTCGCAAAGTGAGCTTTCAAGCATGCTTGAAAACAGTGGGGGTGACTTTTCTTGCGGAGCGGAGCAGGGCAGGGGTGGTGTAGCGGGCAGCGTGTATAATGGTTCCTTAGTTGTTCCGTTTAGGGACCGGGCCCGATGAAGGGGAGAGGAAATGGAAAATTCGATGCCGTACCCACAAGGATTTGCAAGGGTTGTTATCGCTTTGATTTTATTAAGTATTACAGGTACGTTGTTAGCGTTGGTCAGAGGGACTTGGCTTGTTTTCTCCCACGACTCTTATTTTGCCTTTTGTTCTGTACTGGTTTCTTTGGCGATCTATGGGGCTGAATGGGCCTTTTTTTATTGTTTTTTATTCCCGTCTGTTCAAATACCCAGGTTTGTTTTTGCCTCAATTGTCATATTGTCGTGGTTGAGTTTGACGCCTTTTGTCGTTTTTGCCTTGGGCCGTGGGTTGCTTGCTGGCGAGCTGGTCCTGGTATCGGCGCTGGCGCTCGCCGTGCGGTTCGTGCCGTACATGCTTTTCGTTTGCATCGTTTCATTGCGTAAGGAATATGGTCTCGCTGTTAATTTTTTCTACAGGGGTATTGGATGAGAAAACATTCGCGGTTTGATTTTGGGGTGTGGTCGATTGTCTTGGTGTGTGGCGCCGTCAGTATGATTTGCGCTGCCTTCTTCCTGATCAAAGGATTATCTTCTGGTTCTTTTGGCAGCGCGACCAATGTCTTGATCATTGGCGCTATCGTGTTGCAGGTTTCCGAAGTTATTTTGTTTTTGCTGGCGTCCACGGATGTGCTGGGCCAGCATTCCAGGCTGGGCCGGGCGGGGTTTTTCTCGCTGGGGTGTTCCTTGTTTTTGTTTTCTGTTTTTATCATGACAATGGCACAGAGCACGTCGTTACAAACCGGTGTGCGGGAGGCCGCCGCCAACGATAGTCAGCGGCTGCGCCTGGAACAGCAGTTGGAGAGTTTAACCTCTATCATCGACAGTTACCGTAAGAATGCCGATACACAAAGCCAGTCCGTTTATGCCAACAGCCGGGCGTTGGGGCAGGACTCGATTAATCGCGCAGTTGAACTAGAGCAAAAGAAGTTTGCGATCCTGGAGCAGCTGGGCCAATTGGACCGGTCTCGCAAAGAGTCGTCTTCGGACTTTTTTTTGCGCTTGGAATCGCTCACAGGGATTCAGCAAGGGTATTGGGGTATTGCGTTTCTGGTTACACTCTCGTTGTTGTTTGAGGTCATTGGCATCGTGCTGATCACCACTGCGGTTAAACTGATGTCTGGCTATTTCAGCCCGGACAACGACCGTTTGGTTTTTGCGGCGGATGCGGTTTTTGAGCCCGCGCCCAGGCGTTCTCATCCGCTCGCGCTAAAGCCCGGCCCGTTTCCCTCTGGTGGTGAGCGCGGTATGGCACACCCGCCTGGCGTGCCGCCGGAATCGTCTGATGCCCCGTCTGGGACCGTTTTAGGCCGTGAGCCTGCGGAGGGTGCCGTCCCGCCGGTGTTGCCCGCAGGAAAGGCACAGGCGCCGTCAGGGCCTGACCGTCGCGCTGTGGTTGAACCGTCCCGAATGGCGCAAATGAATGCCGCTCGGGCCAAGTCGCGCTCGGGTGCGACGGTGGTGCCTTTTGGTAAGTCGCCAGTTCCCGATTCAGACAGTGCACTTGCCTCGGATGACGATTTGGTTAAAAAAGTGCTTGCCGCTCAACAATCCGGTGTTCTTCATGGTTTGAGCGTTCGGGCGATTAAGAAATATTTGTCAACAGGCAGTGATAGAGCCTCGCGTATTCGTCAACTGGTGTTGGCGGCTAAATCCAAAAAGAAAAAGGAAACGGAAAGTTAGCGTTTCCTGTTGTTCTCCCTGAACCGGCCAGCCGCTAGCTGGCTTTCGGTTTTTTGTTGATTAGTTTCCCTTAGCGTTTCGATTCCTTTTTCCCCCGCGCGATCGGCTGTCTGCCAGTTTTTTTGTCCTTCCGGTCCAAAACTCTTGGCCTTTTTTCTCTTGCTGGGTGTTGCCCATTCGTTGCTTTGCGCTTGGTTGCCTCGTACGGCTTTTCCGGGCGCCTGTAGCGGCTAAGTCTTTTCCTCGTCCTTAGCCGTTCTCGTTTCAGGGTCTGTGGTGGCTCACGCCGCTGAGTCTAGTTGATCGAGCGATTTCGGCCAGTTAATCATGGAGGGAATTTCAGTATTTATGCCAGAAAGACGGTGTAACTAGTTATTTTTATTCATATTATTAGCATTTTTTCCTTGCAATGTCGCATTATGCGACATATAATTAACTTACCACCAACGTTAATAGAGGAGATTCGTTACATGTCTAAATCAGTGAATAAAGTGATTTTGGTCGGCTGGCTTTTTTCCGAGGGCTGGCTGATATCGCCGGGGAGTATTTACGCAAGGGTTCCAAGGTCTACATTGAAGGGGAATTGAAAAACAGCAAATGGCAGGGCAATGACGGCGTTGATCGCTATTCAACTGCGGTGATTGTCAATGAATTGGTCATGCTGGATGCAATGCCGGTCGAAAATCACGACTAATTAAAAGCGCCCTTAGCTGGTGGCGGTCACCACCGGCTAGGGCTAAACACAAAAAACCCGTGGAGGTAATTTTATGTCTAAGTCTAATATTAACATACCCATCAAACAACTGGTAAAACCTGTCTCTCACGCAGAGTACGTCGAACAACAGCAGTATTTATTCAAAGTCATTTTTTCCGATCGCAGAGCCTGCGAGAACATTGAACAGCATGTCCATAATGTAAAGCGCGCCCTGGATGTTTCGCAAGAACTGTGTTCTATGCGCTGTGACACGCTTTCAGCGGATGACCAGGAAAATGCCTGGCGCACGTTGGCGCTAGCGGCGCGTTATTTTGAGCAACTGCTTATGCTGCTCACAGACAAGCCCGGACCCTTTAACTCAATAAAAGAGGTTTCTATGATCCGTGGCTTGCCGCCGGTGATGAGCCGTAAAACGGAGGTGGCCCAATGAATAACGGTAAATCCATTGTTGAGCACCGCTGATTTACCGGCTAGTGTGTACTAACGGTTTGGTAGCGGATGCCAGCGGCGATTATTCGCTGAACAAGTACCACGTTGGTCGCAACGTGGCAGCGGATAGCACCAACTATGAGATTTTCCGCGATGAAACCATTCAGGCCGATGATCGAGCGGTTTTGCTGAAACTGCAAGACACCGTCCGGGCGGCGTGCAGTCAGGACATATTCAATATCCTGCTGGGAAAAATGCGTGAAGCGGCGGGCGGATCGCGTATCCAGGTGCCGACCAAAGCGGTGGAAGTGCTGGGGAAAACCTGTGGTCTGAATGATTCGGAAAAGGGCAGTGTGCTGGAAAATCTGATTCGCGGGCAGGACTATAGCCGCTGGGGAGCGCTTAACGCGATTACCGAAGTGGCGAATACCCACCCGAACTATGAGCGTTCCACCGAGCTGGAAACGATCGGCGGGCGCTTGCTCGATTTGCAGCCTAGCGCCTGGAAACGGATCGCAGAGGCGGCGTAGTCACCGACCGGGCGGGTTTATCCCGCCCGGTTTTTTGTTTGGAGGGTAACCGCATGCGATTCATTGTGACGTGGGAAATTGATATAGAGGCGGATAACGCCAGGGAGGCGGCGAAACTCGCGCGAAGTATCCAGCTTAATCCTCATTCCATCGCTGTTGTATTTAGTGTGGCGGACGAGGCGGGACCGGGTCATTTGGAATGAACGAAAGGGCAGGGGAGATGGTATAATGCTGGCTAATTACCGGTCATATGTAATTTACAACATGCCAAAAAAGAAAACGCTCAAACTGGAAGAGGTCGAAAGTATTCTGCAATTGAGTGGCCCGCAATGTGCCGCTTTTTTCGGCTATGACCGTAAACATTGGGTAAAGATGCGAACGCGTCCATACGAATTCCCTGTACAAGATCGGTTGCTTTTTTCGATTCAGGCGCATTTGAAATTATCTGATGAAGAAATCGCCAAATTGAAGAAAGAGCGCCTTTCCATTTCGGAGTAGACCGTAATCCCGGTCTACTCCGGGATTGTTCCTGATCCTGATCCTGATCCTGATCCTGTTCCTGTTCCTGTTCCTGATCCTGTTCCTGTTCCTGTTCCTGATCCTGATCCTGTTCCTGATCCTGATCCTGTTCCTGTTCCTGTTCCTGTTCCTGGTTCCTGTTCCTGTTCCTGTTCCTGGTTCCTGATCCTGATCCTGGTTCCTGGTTCCTGATCCTGATCCTGATCCTGTTCCTGATCCTGTTCCTGATCCTGTTCCTGTTCCTGGTTCCTGATCCTGATCCTGGTTCCTGGTTCCTGGTTCCTGTTCCTGCCAGTTCCATTCTTGCTTGGCTAACCGGCCAGAACACGGTGCGATCAGAGAGACTCAGAGGCGTGAGCCACCACAGACCCTGAAACGGGAACGACTAGGGGGCGGGAGACGAACTTAGACGCGACCGGCGGCAAAATTCGTATACGATCGATTTTTGTGCAATCTCGACCCACGGCCATGGAATAATACACCTGAAGAACTAAATGTTTACAGCCATTTTATCACTATCCCCTATTTTATTGTTTAATAGACTTTTTATAGTGATAACACTGTTATCAGGGTGTTATCTGTACAACTCTTTTTTAGGGCCATAGATACTACTGCGATAGTGATAACACCTGTTATCATTGAAATCCCTTGCTATTTTTTAATTAATCGGCAAACTTGTGGTCTACAACGTCCAGTCAAAGGAGCGCCCCAACGGATGGCAAGTAAGATGATAGGCATACGTTTTAAGGAAACTGAGTATGAGGAACTGGTTCAAGTAGCGACTAATAGCGGCGTAACGCCTACCGAATATTTGCGTAGCTTGTATTATGAACGCAAGGAACATGACGACATCATGATCAAAATCAATACTCGGCTGCGGCAAATGGAGCTGAGTATTTTGCAAAAAATCCGGGATGAAATATCGGCACTGAAAATAGAAGTGATCGACGATTAAACGGAGGGGAGCATGGACGCATCGAATAATCCCGGCTATTACAACACCTTCCTCTTTCCCTTTGTGCTCACCCTGTTTAGCCTGGGGTTGAGCTTTTGGCTTGTGGCTGGGTTGACCTGGTCCTGGTCTATGCCGTTAGTCGGATTAACTGGATTTGGCGATATCGATAACCACATGCCGTATTTAGCAGATGGCCTGGCAACGATCTTTGGGTTATCCAGCGGCGGCCCGTGGGCGGATTACTGGTTTCAAATGGGGCAACGCGGTGTGCTGGGTTCGTTTTACGCTCACATGGCGATCCCATTAATTCTGTCGCTCACCGTGGCCTCGGTGGTGATGAAGTGGTCACTGCATTACTTCACGCCTAAAGATATCCACCTACGCGGATTGCAGTATCTGCAGGATGTTAAGCGCTCAGTTCAGGTCGCGCGCCAAACCAGTCTTCTGGAAATACGGCAAGGGCAACGCCGAGGTTCTCTCAGAAAACGTGGTTTACGTATTCACCGCGAAATCCCTCTGAGTTTTGAGAGAGAGTCCAGAGGTTTTCTGATGGCGGGTTCCTCAGGATCCGGGAAAAGCCGGTTGCTGTTTGATTTATTGGATCAAGTCATCAAAGACAAGCACCGGTGTTTGATCCATGACAAAAAAGGCGAGTATACCAGCGGCCTGGATGTACCCGAGTTCACCTTGGTTGCACCCTGGGATGAGCGTGGCGTGCCTTGGCATATTGCGGCGGATATACGAACAAAATCTGACGCGCGGGTTTTTTCCGAGTTCATCATCAGTGAGTCACGCGATCCGATGTGGTCGAAAGCGGCACAGCAGATACTGGCTGGCGTCATAACCCACCTCATTAATACAAATCCAGGCCGGTGGAATTTTGCCGATCTTCGCAATGCCATCTCGCAAACGCCTAAAACTCTGTCGGCTATTTTGGCGTCTACTTCTCCGGAGGCCGTAACCACGATGGCCAACTTAAATAGTCGAGAAGGCCAGGGTGGCCAAACCGGACAGGGCATCATGATCAACCTTCAATCGGAGATGTCGGCTATCTATGATTTGGCGGAGGCCTGGCCGGGGAGCCGAGATGGTTTTTCCGTGCGCCAATGGTTGGAGGATGATTATTCAGGCCCCCGAATGGTGATATTACAAGGATCTGAATCTCACGGGACTATCGCGTCCTCGTTGCATTCTGCTTTAATAACGATCGCGATATCCGAAATGGCGGACGCCCATTTTCCAGAAGTCAGGCAAAGGCAGGACGATTATCGCGTCTTTTATTTTCTCGACGAGTTGGATACATTAAAACCTATCCAAAAATTAAAAACGTTGATATCGGTTTGCCGCTCTAAGGGCGCCATCCCTGTTATTGGAATCCAGGATAAGGGGCAGATCAACGAGAAGTATGGCCGTGATACGTTAAATACCTGGTTCTCACAACTGGGCACGAAGTTCATCGGGTTCACCTCTCCGGGAGATACGGCGAACTGGTTTGCTAATGAAATGATTGGCAAGCGCGAGATAATGCGTTATGTCCATGGCCAGAGTTTAGACACAGAGAGTAATCGTTTGTCTGTGAGTACCCATCCGGAAAAGCGCGACAGCATCGTTATTATGGCTAGCCAACTATCCACGGATTTAACGATGGGCGAGAAAAGTTTCACTGGTTTGTTGGTGTGCACTGGCTGGCCTAACATTCACCGGCTGGAATGGAAAAAACGGCAGCGTCTCGCTTTGCGTGCTGCGGTTGTGCGGGCTCATTGGGCAATTCCACAGGAAGCAGTGGTTCAGGAGCAGCCGCCAGTTCCACCGCCGCCAAGGGCGTCGCATAACGACCAACTGTGTTTTGAAGGTATGACGCCTACGGCGGCGCCATCGAATGAAAGCCCGCCAGACTGGAGTGAGGTACCGGGATGGATGGGGCAAGATAATGATGCGTCAGCCAAGAAAAAAACCCGAAGTAAGAAAAAACCGGCACAAAAGAAAACTGCAAACATGCCTGTTAGACAACTCAGCCTTGACGAAACTAAAACTACTAGCAAGACGAAGCGGCTGGTCATCCGGACTGCATCTGCCGATCGTGCGGAGCAGGATAAAGATAGCCTGGATGTGCGTCAGCAAAAAGCGAGGTATAAGGCCGATCTCCTTCGCGATGATGGGCTCATGTTTTCCGAGGCATTAAAAAAACATGAGCAGGAATATATTGCCGGAATGATCAGTGAGTCGGACTATGAGAGGCACATTGTTCGGTTTCGTCAATCCGCCATGGAGGTATCTGACCCATGTTAACCGTATACCCTATGGGTAAAGCCGGAGACGGTGCAAGTGACTACTACACAAATTTAGCGGTTGAGGATTATTACAAAAAAGGTGGTGAGCCGCCTGGCCGGTGGCACAACCATCATCAGCTATCAGGTTTGGGGTTGACCAATACACTCGTAACGGATGACACGCTACGCTCAGTGCTGGCTGGCTTTCATCCTATTACTCAAGCGGCGCTAACCAAAAACGCAGGGCCAGAGCATTTTGCGGGGTGGGACATGACATTCTCAGCGCCCAAAAGTGTATCGGTTGTATGGGCTCAGGCAGATACGGACTTGCGGCATTCGATTCAACGCGTCCAGGACCTTGCTGTAGAGCGTACCCTTGCCTTTGTGGAGGAACACGTTGCCAAAACCCCGAGGGGCGCCCAAGGCAACGAGAAAGAAGCCGTACAGCGTTTGATTGTTGCTAAATTCGAGCATTCCACCTCACGGGCGCAGGATCCACAGTTGCATACGCATTGCCTGGTTGCCAACATAGCCCAGCGTTTCGATGGTAGCTGGGGTTGTCTGGAAGGCAGACCATTTTTTCAGTGGAAAATGGCGCTAGGCGCCATGTACCGGGCGGAGTTGGCCGATCTACTACAGACCCAGCTGGGTCTGCAGGTGGAGCAGGATAGTGGCAGTTTTCGTGTCAAACTGGTACCAAAATCGGTAGAACTGGAATTCAGTCAACGCCGGGTTAGTATAGTGAATGAACTAGAGGCGAGAGGCTGGACAACGGCCCAGGGCGCTCAAATGATTTCCAGCGCCACTCGGGAGCGCAAAGCAATGGTGGATAGGCCTCAGCTATTCGCGCAATGGCAAGACAGAGGCAGGGGATTGGGGTTTGGCCCGGACGAGGTGGCACGGCTATTCAATCCCGAGCGGCGGTTCGCTGGCAATGCTGTGAGTATCTCTTCAGTTGTTCCGCCCAGGGAAGCCCTTAAACAATTAACAGAAAAACGCAGTACGTTTCTTGAGCGTGATGTGTTCCGCTTGGTTGCCGAGAAAAGCCAAGGCGTTCAATCCCTGGCATCCGTAAAGCGTGATGCGATCAAAATTTTGTCCCATCCCGATGTGGTTATACTAAGCCGGACGGACGGCTCACGTGTAGAGATCCAGTATTCCACGACTGACATGATGGAGCTGGAGAAGTCCATGGTCCAAAGTGCTGTGAAGAGACAATCCGATTCGAATCATCGAATCAATCCGTCCGTTGTAGCGAAAGCGATTGCCAGCGTTCAGCAAAACAAAGGATTTGAATTGACCTCAGAGCAGGTGCGGGCAGTGCGTGGTGTGTGTTCCGAGTCCGGTGGTGTGGTGTGTATACGCGGGGACGCGGGTACAGGTAAAAGTACGGCCATGGAGGCTGTTCGAGTCGCCTTTGAAAGCGCAGGATACCGTGTGGTGGGTAATGCGCTGCAGGGTAAGGCGTCAACGGAGTTGTCTAAAAGCAGTGGCATTAAAAGCCAAACGCTCCACAGTTTCCTGGGTGATATCAACCGAGGTGATTTGCAGTTAGGTGCACGTACAGTGGTCGTGTTGGATGAGGCCGGAATGGTGGGTTCACGGCAAATGTCCGACTTGATTCGGGAAACCGAAAACGCCGGCGCTAAATTGTTGCTGGTCGGGGATAATAAGCAATTGCAGCCTATATTGGCCGGGGGCGCGTTTAAGGCGATTACCAATGAATTGGGAGCGTTTCCTGTTACGGAGATCATGAGACAGAAAAATGATTGGGCCAAACAGGCGGTCACCCACTTTTCTCAAGGCGATATTGCTAAGGCCATGGGTATGTATTTTGAGCGAGGGCGGCTGCATATTATGGACAATGCGGTCGATTCAAAGCTGCGCTTAGTATCCGATTGGATGGAGGCCCGACAACAACGCCCTGACCATTCCTTATGTATGATCGCCAATACACGCGCCCAGGTGAACGATTTAAACGCTCTGGCCCGGTATCGTTTGAAAGAACTGGGGCAGCTGGTTAACGGAACCCAAGTGTCCACACCAGGCGGTGACATGGAATTGTGCGTTGGTGATCGGCTGATGACCACTCGCAATTCCAAGTATTACAAAGTGGCTAATGGCACGCTGGCCACCGTTGCCGGTTTGCATACACCATCGAACGAGCGGTACTGGTCAGTGACTCTTAAGTTGGACAGTGGTCGACGCCAGCGTATGATGCTAAAGGACTACAATAAGTTTGAATATGGATATGCGTCCACAACACACAAATCGCAAGGGTCGACCGTCCATGAGTCATTCATCTTAATTTCCGAAGACAGCATGTTGAATCGCGAGCTGGCCTATGTTGCGAACAGTCGCCATACCCATGATTCGCACATCTATGTGGATCGCGAGTCGGTCCAGTCGTTTATGGAAGAATTGCGGCCAACCCCGGGGATGCTAGATTATGCGCGGGATTTAGCGCAGACGAAGCACCTTGAATTACCCTCAGGCTATGAGACCAGCTTTATGATAACCCGGGAATTCTTGAACCAGCACTCACAGAAAACATTAGATTACGAACAAGTGGCTCCGGAGCTGAAAGAATTGGAAGGGTTATTCCATGCTATGAAACAATCTCACCAAAAGGACACCACTTTGGATTACGATCAGAGACCAGGCACTTACGAGTATCCAGAAGGACTATCTCCTGCTTTGCCAACCAGTGTCGATAGCCCGGATAGTCGTGCGCCGCTGGCTTATATTTTTTATGAAGCAGAACGCCTGGCGCGAGAGACTGGTTTTGACTTGACGCCTGGTGATGCACGTGAGGCGATTAAATATCTGTACGACAATGGCGCTATTGATCGCGATACGCTATATGGCAAAGCGCTGGAGTGTCATCGCGCGGCGGGAGACTACTTGATTGACAATGAATTTGATCAGTTTAACCTGCACCACCAATCGGCACTGGATATGATTCGGTATGTCGGTCAAATGGATGCCGGCGCAATAGCGTTGCGCCAGACCAATCCAAATACTCTCGATTTGCCGGATGCGTTAACCAATTCCTGGGAACAAGGGAGGCAAGCGTACGTTCGGGCACAAGAACCAGAGCCTCAGTTTTCTCGCTAATCTACCGCCTGGGTATCCAGTTTGCCGGGTCTTGCGCCCAATCCTTTAACCGCACTAGTTTTTTGTGTTTGATCTGCCAGGCGTAGTAGCTGGCTTTTATCGCTTTTGCCAGCATCAATGCACTGATGCCGATGGTTCCGAACGCCGCTGAGGGAAACCCAGCATTGAAGCTAGTGGCAATCAAGAAGGGGGCTAATAAAACGCCCGCCATAAACACGAAATATTGTGCTCTTAAATTGGCGTAGCGTTTTTGTAATTGTGCTTCGCTGGCATTCTCACCGATTACCATCTGCTCAAAACTTTCGTAGGATGTTCTGCTTTGTTGTTTAGCAGCGGATCGTACCTCGTTATTTAGGGACTTCCCCCGGTTTTTCAACGCATTTGCATCACTTGAGAGATGATCATATGCACCTTTGAATAAACCTGCGCCAGTTAGCGTGACAGCGGCTTTTCCTAGTTTTTTGGCGATATTGGTCATCACATTCCTCCTGTCGCTTTGTTGCGTAACAGCTCCATTTGTTCTTTAGACCACTGCTTGGTTTGTTGTGCGACTAATATGGCAAGCAAGCTTTCAATACGCTGGTTTTGTTCGTATTGACGTTCCTCCTGTTTGATGCGATACGCCATCATCAACGCAATGTCGCGGACAGCGGCAGCGGGTGGATTCTCCAGTGTTTCCGTTTCCCACTGCTGATTACCGTACCGTTTCGCTGCTTCGTGATCACGCACCTCCTTCGGGCTAGCGCTTTGTTTGTCCAGTACTTTGCCTAAATGCTTTGATGGAATTCGGTCCGAAATAATCTGATTTAAACTATGTTGCGCTAGCGACAGTTTGGCCGACTCTGCATACAATATGTTTTGTGCGAGGACCGCGAGTTTCGATTCCTTCACGCTTTTCGGTAGCGGCGGGGTGGGATCCGGGTTAGTCGTGCGTGCCGCGAAAGATATCGCCGCCATCAGCTGGCTTTTATTGTATGCGTCGACATACAGATTAGCGGCTTCCAGATCGGCATTCGGGTACCGGCCGGGTTTACAGTTTTCCTCTTTTTTTCCGCAATAGTTCTCTTTGTGATGGTTGACTTGCGCCACTGAGTGGGCATATGGGTTAGTGGTTGACGTGTTCACGTCCGTTAATGGCTTGTCGAGGCTCCTGCTGTTCGATTTTTTGATTTGATCCGAAGCGGCGACCGCTTCAGTGGATTCGTTGTTGGTGCACATTTTCGGTGGAATGGCTGAATCGTATGCTATTCGGGCGTTGTAGAGGTCAACGACCGTTTTGTTTTCCTTGTCAGACGCCAGTGCAATGCTGGTCATCACTTTGGCCGTACGTTCGTTATCGTCTGGCGTTAAATACTCGTCGTAAAATTTTTCAAGGAATAAAATCATGGCAGCCGCTTCTTCCCCGCCCGTTGCTTTCGCTATCGGTGCGAGCAAGTACAAAATCGTACACGCCGCGCAGAATGAATAGACTGTGTGTTTAATCCAGGCCCTTGATCGTTGCATGTTTAAGCTCCTTGCATATTTTTTTGCTATGTATTAGATTCTATCACTCAATATACCTTTGAGCCAGGACGCTGTCTATTATAGAAGGAATGCTGATGTTAATATCATTGCAACTGATATGTCTGCTTAGTTTGTATAATTGGCATACACCCGCTGGTGCTGTATGAGTTTCCTCAATCCTCTCGTCAGTTTTATCGAAGATGCCTATATCATTTTTTCGCGCATGTTTAAGGGCACTCTGCCGGATTATGTTGATCTTTATTCGACATA
>Ga0224506_10000228_pt1 | contig 53813 bp, 53 predicted proteins | sample SF_Jan12_sed_USG_2_FD_169108 | JGI IMG/M metagenome (GOLD analysis project Ga0224506, IMG submission 169108) | Sediment microbial communities from San Francisco Bay, California, United States - SF_Jan12_sed_USGS_8_1 | ecosystem: Environmental > Aquatic > Marine > Sediment | place: USA... | reverse complement strand
GCCAATGAAACATCCGAGCAGCTTAATGCATTTCAAGTTGGAGAATTCACAGCTGAATCGCTCAACTTGGCTTTTGCGAGCACAGCCTTTAACTTTCTGATTCTCTTTGGCTGTTTTATGATTTTCGGAGCGGTCCTGAAACTAGTGAAGATTGAAGTAGGAATGCACTTGATATATGCTGGGGCACTGTTGAGTGCTATTTTCACGACTCTTACAATGATTATCTCAAGCTTTGTTGCGTTTCTTTCACCTCTCGCCGGTGGTTGGATTTGCTTATGTTCCAGCATCGCCGGGTTGGTAAGTCCAAAAATTCTGATCAGACAACAAAAGCAAGAACAGCCTAAATGATAAAGTGACCTAGACATGGATGCTGCCGGAGGGCTTCTCAAAAGGTACTTTCGTGTAGCTGCCAAGCCCATAGCGCTCGCTCTGCTTTATTACATCATTATAGCATGGCTTTGTTCCTTTTTCTGGTTCAGACTCGGTGATCCAGCACAGATTTTCGTAGATCCTAGAATGCCACCACAAGTAAGAATGGAACAGTTCGAAATAGTGAAAAACTTCAGTTCGCTTTTGAACCATATACTTCAGTGGAATTTCGGTAGACAACTTGATCAGAGCAGCACACCGATTTTGCCTGAACTTTCATGGAGAATAAGAAACACTCTTATGCTGATTGGTTTTTCGACAGCGGCTTCCATTCTGGCAGGAGCCCTTCTTACCGTCATATTTTCCACACGCAAGCCAAAAAAACGAAGACCAGTGATTTTTGCCCATTCCCTAAAATGCTTCCTTTTCGGTTTGACCCCTTTCATAGCCATAATACTTATCTATATTTTCTGGTTTCTCCTGAGATTATTTCCTAGAGGCGGATTAATTTCGGTGGGTATTTCGAAAATGACGCCAATAGAAGCCGCCATGGACTTTCTCGCTCATCTTGTTCTGCCTGTTTTAACCATAACGCTCGTAACTGCCATTAGAAGTGCCATGTTAATTTGGAGTGGTGGCTCTTCCTTGAGCCAAAAAAGCCCATGGAAGATTTTTCTTTTCTCCATCACGACAATCGACTTCGCTTTCATGGCCTCAGCTGCATTTTTCGTGGAAATTATGTATGCCTTTCCAGGCGCAGGTCAATGGTTTATGTCTAGTCTAGGGATGCACAATCACCCTGTTACTATCGCATCATTCGTTGCTCTGCTTGCAATCGCAATAGGTTTAGGAATAATGTCCTCTTTTCTTGACTTACTGCAAGTAAGTACTGGCTTACGCGATGATCTGGAGAATGCGTCCCTACAACACTCTAAAATTGAAACACAACCAAATAAAAGATCACTGACTAAAAGCAAGTTTGCAGCACACTTCAAGAGAAAAAGCTTAATCATCGGCTTAACAATTTTCTCTTTCTTCGCTGTTTTAGCCGTAGCCGCGCCGCTTTTAACGCCCTCTCCTCCTCCTTCACAATTATACAGCCCTCCTAAATCTGCAAGTGCATATGCAATGCCAGCTTGGATGACTATGTTTCCGGAATACCGGGATTATAATCCCACTTTAGCCACAACTTTCAGACCTGAAGATGTAGAATTAGTCAATTATACTGGCCCGATTGAAGTCAACTTGGATAATCTTACATTCAGTTTCAATCCTGACCCTGACGGTTTTATATCACAGAATGCATCGGTCACAATATTTGTGGGTAACATAACGTATGATTACAGGCCGCCCCCTTCATTTACAATGCACGTTTCTTGTAACATGTACTTCAATAGAACGATACTAAGAGTCTACTTCACAATCAAAAACTACACAGCGAATCCCTTGTGGGATGAGTATTTTAAAGACCCAACTAAAGCGGAGATGTTAATATGTCAATATACACCCTGGTCAGTGCCCATAGCTAATATAACCATAGACCAAAAAACGTTCAATCTGAGTGTCCCCTCGTTTATCGATGTACCATGGCAGCCAGTTCTAAGCTCACTTTACAAACCAGAAAAACTGATTACGCCACCGCCTGATCCTGCCACGATAATTTTTTCAGAAAAAGGCGTCTACGGAGTCCAAGTAATGTTTGAATTTGAGAACTTGATGGATCCAAAAACCCATTCATACGAAGGTGCGTATGCCGAACTGAACCTTGAAAAAGTGGGTTTAACAATAGAGGGGAAGGTACATGGTTTATTAGGAACTGACGGCAGCGGTCTAGATGTATGGACTGAATTGGTCTACGGTGCAAGAACAATCATAGTGATGAGTTTTGCGTTTTCTGCTTTGACTGTGCTCTTAGCCTTGCCCTTTGGGGTTCTTGCAGGACGCTTCAAGGGCTGGACAGACAACATTATAATGACTGCTGCGGAAACTTTCTTTGCAGTACCTGTGATTTTCCTTTTGTTGATTTCCTTACGCTACCAGTATACTTTTTATCTCGAATCCTTATCAGTTCTGTTCTGGTTCCTTCCAGTGATCGCCATAATAGGATTTAGAACTGTATACTTGACAAGCTTAGTACATGAAAAGTCCAGGAGAGACGAAGCTTATGCTCTATTAAAATATTCACTGGCAAACTTTTGCCTTACAGCAATAAGCGTTTCACTAATTCTCACGTCAATAGATTTTCTGGGATTCGGTGACCCCAACCAAGCAAGTTGGGGTCGCATTCTTTATGGTGCGTACCAACTAGGAGGGTTGCCTGCATGGTGGGTCTCTATTGTTCCAATTGGATTAGTCTTACTTTTTATCACAGGACTTTTCTTAATTGGCTTGTCTCTAGATGAAGCCTAAAAAGAGAGGAAAGCGCAAGAGAGAGTTGACATGTCAACAAAGTTAGAGAGATACATAAAAGATCTGCAGCTTAAACAGTTTTTTAAGAGACTAGGTGCTTCCAATCCCGAAATTCTCGCCAAAGAAGTAGAGCATTTTACGACAAAAGAGGCGAAGAAAAGGGACAAGATTGTCGTTAGCTATTTTGGAAGAACTGGAGTAAATCGAATCGTCAACAATGTCACCAAGCTTTTGCTTGCGCCGCCAAGACTTCTGGCAGGTGCAAATGTGCTTGATATAGGCGCTGGAACGGGGTTTCTAACAGTCAAAATCGCCAAAAAAATCAGCGCAAAGCTTCCGGAAGTTTCCTTTTACGCAATGGATCTGACTCCAGCAATGCTATTCTCGTTGGAGAAAAAGAACGCTGACGTAGTGCCTTTCGTAGGCATAGCCGAAAACATTGAGGGCAGTATAAAAGAGGCGAGAAAGCACTTCCCTATCCCTTACAAGTTTGACGCAGTATTTTCCACCTTAATGCTTCACCACAGCACCCACCCAGAGAAGGTTTTCAAAAGTATCAAGGCAACTTTAAAAAAGAATGGAAAAGCCATCCTTATTGATATGTGTGAGCACACGTTCGAAGAGTTCAAGATGGAAATGGGCGACGTGCATTTAGGTTTCAAACCAGAAAATATCCGTGAAATGGCTCGACAGCATTTTTCAGAAGTGAAAGTTGAGAAAATACCTGGAATTTGCTGCAAGTCCTCGGGACGTTCAGCCGAAATTTTCGTTGCCTCCATGCGAAACGATTCATGAAAATCGATTAGATAATTTATATATTCATAAAACAATGAAATGAAGATAGAGAGGGAAACCGTTATTGCCCTTTGATGAGCCCCTGACCTATGCATTAATAGCCGCAGGGGTGATTATCCCTTGTTTAATAGTTGTTTTCGCCATGAGAAAAAGCGGAAAAAAAGAAGACGTTCTAGAAGAAGAGAAAATAGACATGGAATTTAAAAGTGTCCCCTTTAAAATCGAAAAAAGTGTTCCCTCAAATGAGGCAACACGCGCTAAAGATGAGCTTAGAATACTGGACCTGGAAAGAGAGATTTTGAGCGACGCCATTCGAAGACTCTATGAAGCGCACGCAGAAGGAAAAATAACAGAACAGGAAAGAGAAAGACTCGCGCAAACATACAAGTCTCGTATGATGACAGTAAAAGAGGCCATTTCAAAAGACGAGTCCCTAGTTGCATTACACGAACTTGAAGCCATGCAAGAAGACCTGATAAAGCTGTTTAGCGAACGCTTCGGAGAATTGAGCACAAAAATCGAAGATTTACGCTCCAAAGTGGAAACGAAACCAATAAAAGAAATAGCGATACCAACTCGAAAAACACTGCCTACCATGGAGCCAGAAGAAAAACTTGCCGAAGAGGAAAAGACGAAGAAGAAAAGAAAGGCGCGAACAGCTAAACCCACCCCACGAACTGAGGCAGAAAGAAGAATAGAAGAAATCAGAGCTGAAGTAGAAAAAGTTTTGGACAGATTGGGGCAGATGGAAGTTGAATCCTAAAAGCGATTGGATCGAAAAGGCCAAGAAAGCCGCAGCTTGTGAAGCGGTTAAACACGTTAAAAACGGTTTTGTTGTTGGTTTGGGGAGCGGAAGCACGGCCGCTTACGCCGTCGAAGAAATAGGAAAAAGAGTAAAACGTGAAAAATTGCACATTTTAGGCGTTCCAACGTCATATCAAGCTTTAATGTTGGCTATTAAGCATAGAATTTCAATAACAATGCTAGAAATACACTCCACACTAGATTTGACAATCGACGGCGCCGACCAGATAGACAAAAAACTAAACTTAATTAAAGGAATGGGCGGAGCACTAACCCGAGAAAAGATTGTTGCAGCGGCCTCAACAAAACTTGTCATTGTGGCCGACGAAACCAAGAAAGTCAAAGCTCTAGGGGAAGACAATCACCCAGTTCCGATAGAGGTGCTACCTATGGCTGTGTCTGTTGTAATGAGGAAAATAAGAGAAATCGGCGGAAAACCCACTCTGAGAGAAGGAATAAAAAAAGTTGGACCGGTTATAACAGACAACGGCAACATCATTCTGGATGCAAATTTTGGTCTCATACGTAAACCTGCAGAGCTGGAGAACAAATTGAGGAGTCTCCCCGGAGTTGTTGAAACCGGACTTTTTGTTAAAATGGCGAATCTAGTATACCTCGGAAAAAACACGGGCGTAGAGAAAATTGCAATAGAACGTTGACTGCAGCAATGATGATTTTAACTCTTATATGGAAGAGCTTCGCTTTAAAATCGGAATGACTAGATAGTGAGCCGGGGTAGCCTAGCCTGGTTTGGGCGCCAGACTCATAATCTGGAGAACAAAAGGGCCATCGCCCATGTCCAGAGGTCGCGGGCTCGAATCCCGCCCCCGGCACCAAATTACTTGACTTTATCTGTAGAAATTATGACTGTATTGTTTTTGGTTGACAGTTCTATTTGATCTCCAAAACCTCTTTTCACATAAGCGTTTTTTATCATGATTCCGTTGCCTATTTGCAGATCTTTTGCTATGTCTGCGTGTTGTCGCCAAGCTGAAACCCATATTCTACCAGTTTCATCCTTTAATTCGAAAACTGTAAGTTTTACCATTTCACCTTTTGACGTTTTTACGTCTCTGACCATAGGTTTAATGACGACTCTTCCCTCAACATTGACACGGTTTAAGCCTTCTTTCAAATCGGCTATCTTCAAAAACTTTTCTGTGGGCGCAACTGTCTCAATGAAGGTTCCTGCGTTGACATGAATTTCAAAGCCTTCACCCAATGCTTTCTTAACATTCGCGTTTACTACACGTAATCTGACACCTTTCTTCAATCTTTTTTCAAGTTCATCGACCCTTTCATTCCACACGACAACTGGCATTTCGCCTGTTTCATCAGCCAGAATGAACCGCATGACTTTCCCAGAACTTGAATCTTTTCTTTTAAAAGTAGACACGGAAAACAACTCCTTAACAGTGCCTATGACGTTTACCCTTTTGTTTCTGAGCGTTCGGGTTATTTTCTCGATTTTTGTTGCGAATTTGTCTATAGTCGGATAATCTTCTGTGCTTACGTCGTTTGGGTTGATAGTAACTTCACTTTTTTCTCCAATATGTAGCTCAATTTTTCCACTGCGATCTTCTCTAGTATATCCATGAGAGAAGCGTACAATCTGTCCAGTCTTCATCTCACCAGATTCTATAAGGCTTGTCTTATCATTCCACAAAACAACTCGTATGATAACGCTTTTATCGGCAATAAATAGACTCGCAAATTTTCCGTTTCTGTTGATTCCCTTGAAGGTTTTAGGAGAAAAAACTGCGACGACCCGGCCAACAACGGTAACATTACTTAGACTTGGAACCAGTTTCCCTAATGGATGTATAGGCGTCAAGGCTTCATTCTGCGGAATCTCGACTCCAAACCCTTCTGCGACCATTCGTAGAAGAGTCTCGTCTGATATAAGGCCGCCAGTCTTTCTTTTCTCCTCCTCTAACTTTTCCAGAATCTCTTCTCTCGAGATTTCTGGGCGTGATGAAAGAATCTGCTTAATTAACTTTTCACATTCCATTTTAGATTCATTACCGCTGGAGATGAGAGATTATTGATGTTATAAGGTTTATTAAATACTATCAACGAGTTCTGAAATGTACAGTAGGAGCTAAACACGCGTAATGGATACGAGAACACTGTATGGTTTGGGTGTCAGCCTAGTATTCGCTGGAGTACTCATCATTCTAGTTGCAATTCTTTGGTTTTTTGTCTCTAGTGTTAAAGAAGGAAAAATCAGAGGTGGCGGAGCAGTAATAATTGGACCTTTTCCAATAATTTTTGGGACAGATAAAGAATCAACAAAAACAGTTTTGTTGCTTTCACTTACGCTCACGATAGTTCTCATAATAGCAATGATTGTCTTTTACTTATTATTCAGATAGGAGAAAACCCAGCAATGGCAATGAACGAAAAAACTGAGAAATATGTAAACAAAGGATTAAAAAAGCCGCAAAAGTTTTGGATGTTGTTCTTAATAGGTTTTTTGATAATTTTTATAGGCACAATAATCCTAATAATTGCCACAATAGTTTACGGCGACGAATCAATGAACTTCGGCGCAGTTATATTCATCTGGATATTTCCCATAGTTATTGGAGCAGGACCACAAGCTACATTGATGATCTTGATTAGTATAATCCTTGCAATCTTGAGCATCATAGCATTTTTTATATTCCGGAAAAAATGAAGACATAGATTTAGGCCTTTCCTAGCTTGCCCTTTCTTCTTTACCATAGAAGATATGCAAGAATATCAAAACTAATGCGACAAACGACGCGGTCATAAGGATGTATTTGAGTATCTCGAAGTATTCCCCCAAGCTCATTCAACAGCCTTCCTTTGTCCATTTATTCTAGAGGTGAGATATTTAAATAATAACCTCTTTCCACTCATTCATTAACGTATCGTAGAGTTCGTCACGCTCTTCTATTGTTTCATACCAAGCGAAAGCATTGGCTATTTTCTGCGCTATTAAATGGTAGCATAAGTGCACTTCCTTGTCCAGAACGCGAAAGTAAAAGTCGTCGCAAGTACAAAACTCGGCTTTAGGCATTATTAGGTAGTCTCGCTCATTTCCCACCACAATCCAAACTGTTCTGCCACTTGGTTTGAAAACATACTTCTTTACACGACCTTCTTTCAAAGCTTCAAAAGCCTTTGTGAATCGCTGACCGAAGATCTCGTAGAGTTTGGTCAAGTTCTTGCCAGTTAGTTTTTCTTCGACTTTTGCTTCCTTGCATATGTTGTTTAGTTTGTCAATTTCCGAGTTTTCTTCCATGCGCACACAAGCTTAAGACAAGCATCAACTGCAATTGAAAAGAATGGGAACTTTTAGTCTATGCCTATAGGTTCGCCCTTGGCCTTCTCTTCACCTTTGACTTTTGTCAATGTGACCTCGAGAACTCCGTTTTTATACTGCGTTTTTGCCTCCTTCACTTTCACTTTTGCCGGTAACGATATCTCTTTGTAATACTTGTGTTGCGAAGTATCAACAGATATAGTCAGCATATCTTCTGTTCCATGCAGCTTTATGTCCTTCTTTTCCACGCCTGGCAATTCTGCAACAACATGGATTTCTCCGTCTGTTTCAATTATATCCACTAGTGGTTCACGTTCCTCCTTTACACGGGGGCCCAGACGACTTTGTTTGACATTTCCAAACTCACGGACTTCAGGTTTTCCATCAGGACCTATTTTCATGCTGTAGCCATAAACGAATGGTCCCCATTCACGCACGGTTCTGCCGTCCGGAAGTTTGCGTTCCTTTACGTAGTCTTTTGGAACTTGCGAAGTAAATGTTTTGAACTCTTCCTCCATCATCTTCTGCATTTCGCGAAATATACTATCTATGTCGTCAAAACCCCAGCCTCTAAAGAATGGATAGCGCCTCTTTCTAAACCAATCGGGGTAATCTTCTGGAGACATTATTTTCACCGAGATACTGTGAATGATGCCATGTCTATAAGTTTTATGCTAAATGTTATCAGCCCAACATTCTAAGCTGATTTAGAGTCCCAAGGAAAGTGCCATCCAAAAGATAGGTCTCCGCGTTCTCTATGTCAACTGCTTCTGAGCGCAAAACAGGACCGACAATTTTCTCACTTTTAGATTTTCCGTTTGGTTTGATCCTGTTCAGTGGTTTACCGCCTAAAAAGTCATTAAAAGGTGGGATTATGAAAAGCTGGACGGTTCTCGGCTTAACCTTATAATGTTTCCGCAGTGTTTCCTTCAAAGTCTTTTCAATTTTTGTCTTATGCTTCTGCAACAAAATTTTAGCTAGTTGAGCGCCGTTACAGGCTACTTTGACCCAAACTTGCTTTGTCGTTCTGAACCCTGCTGGATCACGGAAGGCTACAACTGGGTGAACATGCCCCATAAGCAATGTTTTGGACTGTAATAGAGTTGGTGAAGGCCATTGATGTCCATGGAATAGACCAACTTCGCCTATGTTAGTGCCGGTCCCCGGCAATATTTTTATGTTTTCAGGCAATAATGGTTCGAGGTTTCCGTCGTGGTTGCCGCGGATTACCCATATTTCTTTTATTTGTTTTTTTAATTCGGCGAAAAATTCTGGTACGTCGTGCCATTCGCCTATTTCGGCAGTTGCGACTGTATGTTTTACGTCACCTAGAACAATTAGCTTTTCTGGTTTGTATGTAGATATTAAGTTTGTTAGCCTGCCTAGAAGTCTCGGCGTTTGTGTTGGGATGTGGATGCCTCTTTCTGAAAGAGCCATTTCCCATCCTATGTGCAAGTCAGCTATTACCATTATTCGTGCTTTTTGTGTTCTTATTATTGCAGCTGGATGTGGTGATATAGGTGTTATCATTTCTTTTCCTTTTTGTCATCTTTTATCAAAGCTGATATTATTTTGTTTATTTTTTTGTTTGCGACTGCGATGAATGTTACCTTTTGTTTTGGGTCTAACCTTGCGTTTAGCGGTTTTCCTTCTGGCGTTGTTATTATCGCGTCTGCTTCTTGTATTATCAACCACGCCGCAGCCATATCTGTTGTGCGCAGTTTTCCCCGAAAATCGAGAAAAGCGTCTGTCGTCCCGTCTGCTACATAGCACAGCTCCAAAGCGTTAGCCCCAAGATGACGTATGTGCTTTGTTTCTTGGATTAGACTGGTTAACTTTGGAATCATTTCCTTAATTTTATATGTGTTTAAGTCCATGCCTATCACTGCTTCTTTAAGCGATGTTTCCTTTGACGGGGTTATTTTTTGGTTATTTCGATATGCACCCACTCCTTTTTGAGCTGTATAGGTTATGCCGTGAAACAAGTCCGCTACTAATGCTGCAAACACAGTGTTTAAAGCAGGCTTTGTGGATATCGCGATTGATGTCGCGTAAAAAGGGATTCCTCTCATGAGGTTCGTTGTGCCATCTATGGGATCTGCCGTCACGTAGCAGTCATAAGGGCTTTCTCCACATTCTTTTATTCCAGACTCCTCACTTATGACTGTGAAAGAGAGTTCATGCTCCTCTAGCGTATTTATTATAGCATTTTCAGCTATCAAATCTACTTGTTTTATTGCGTCACCACCTGCTCCTATACCAAGATCTGGCTGCGGCTGGTTTAACGTTGTCAGCAAAGGAGTAATTTGTCTTTGTACGTTGCTTCTACATTGGATAAGAACCTGCAACCAGTCGATTGGCTGTTTCATTTAACGCGGTCTCCATTGATGTATGCTCTTGTTTTTGATAAAGACTTTACTGAAGTAGAGTAATGTATAACTAGCGTGGTTTTCGACATATCGGTTAATTTCTTACCTTTGGGTAACAAAGGACGTAAGAAAGCATTCACGAAACTTTCGATTAAAAGCAAAGTCTTCTAGAAAAAGTTATAGAGTAGTCATCCATTTAGCCTTGACTAACGGTATCCAGAAGAGGTTATTTGAATTGCCAGAAATCCGTGTAGGGCTTGTAGGTGTGGGCAACAGCGCCTCCGCCCTAGTTCAAGGAGTGCAATACTATAAAAATGCAAGTGAAGACGCAACTGTGCCTGGGCTTATGCATGTGAACTTCGGCGGATATCATGTGAAGGATGTAAGGTTTGTTGCTGCTTTTGAGGTGAACAAAAACAAGATTGGGAAGGACTTGTCTAAGGCAATATTTGTTGAACCTAACTGCTGCGAAAAATTTTCGAGTGTACCAGTTTTGGGTGTTAAGGTTTTACCGGCCCCAGTTTTAGACGGTGTAGCTGAGCATATGAAAGAAGCTTTTAGCGTTTACAACGCCAAGGAGATTAAGCCTACGGATGTTGTTGACGTTTTAAAGGAGGCAGAGGCGGAGATTCTCATCAATTATTTGCCTGTTGGAAGTAGTAATGCTACGCGATTTTATGCTCAAGCAGCTTTGGATGCTGGATGCGCTTTTATTAATTGTATGCCTGAGTTCATTGCTTCAGATTTTGAATGGGCCAAGAGATTTGAGGAGCGTGGGTTACCCGTTGCAGGTGATGACATCAAGAGCCAAGTAGGTGCTACGATTTTGCATCGAGCTTTGGCCAGACTGTGCGTTGATAGAGGAGTGATAATTGACGAGACTTATCAGCTGAATTTGGGCGGAGACACGGATTTTGAGAACATGACCGTTGAAGAGCGGCTAAAAACTAAGCGTGTTAGCAAGACAGAAGCGGTCACTAGTTTGGTTCCATATGATTTGCCCACGCGGATTGGACCTTCGGATTATGTGCCTTTTTTGGGGAACAAAAAAATTTGTTATTTGTGGCTCAAAGGAAGAAAGTTTGGCGACAGACCGCTGACGATTTCGGTGAAGCTTGAGGTTGAGGATTCGCCGAACAGCGCAGGCGTAGTGATTGATGTTATTAGGGCTGTGAAACTAGCTTTAGACCGCAAGATTGCTGGCCAATTGCTTAGTATATCTGCATATGCGTTTAAACATCCGCCAATTCAAGTGCCAGATCCCGTGGCAAAGCAATCTGTAGAGGAGTTCATACAAGGATTAAGACAAAGATAAAACGTCCTTCTGCGAGATAGACTAGGGGAACTAGACTCTCCCTTATATGGATTGCACTTTGAGTTCTAGAAGTATCGAACAGCATACTATTTTTTCGATGTGATTCTCTGCTAGTGGTATTGCAGGATGCTTGAGAAGGGCGAGAGGGACAGCAACCCGATACAAGTCTCGGATGTGGTTATCTGCGTTAGAATTAGTTCAAGATTTGGGCAACAGTCTGTTACTTGTTCATTAATGGGTTCGTGAACAGTTAATCTTAAAGGCTAAAGATGTTAAAGAATAGCACTACTAATCTCGAGGTGGACAGAAATGGTGAAAGTTGACGGGTACGAAGTGTCCGAGGGGCTATATTACACAAAGGATTTCGAATGGGTAAAAGTTGAAGGAGATAAAGTTCGCGTTGGAATAACCGACTATGCCCAGAAACAACTCAGAGAAATCGTTTATGCTGAATTGCCAAGTCCAGGGACGACGACAAAACAGAACGAACCATACGGCACCGTAGAATCTGTTAAGGCAGTTTCAGATCTTGTCGCGCCAATAAGCGGAACAATAGAAGAAGTAAACGCAGAAGTTCAGTCAAAACCTGAAACACTCAACGAAGATCCCTTCGGAAAAGGCTGGCTACTGATAGTAAAGCCATCAAACCTGCAAGCAGAACTAGCTAATATTATGGACTTCGACAAAGCAGTCGAATGGCACAAAAGCCTAGCGAAATGAAGGAAGAAAAAATGCCTAAACGCATAGTGATAATTGGTGCGCATGCTGCTGGTATAGACGCAGCTTCAGCCGCAAGAAAAACGGACCGAACAGCGGAAATCACACTGATAACTGATGAAAAACGCTTCGGATATTCACGTTGTGGGCTACCTTTTGTCTTAGGCGGTCACATACCAAACTTTAATGACTTAATCGTTTTTCCACCAGCCTACTTCCAAATGATGAAGCTAAACCTAAAAACCGAAACCAAAGTCACGAAGATAAACACTGGAAACAAGACAGTTGAAACAGTAGACAAAGCGGGCCAAACAGAAGGCATTCCATACGACAGCCTGATTATGGCAACAGGTGCCAGCTCCTTCACTCCGCCTATAAAAGGCAGGGAAAAGCAGGGATTGCATTCTCTTCGAACGCTGGAAGATGGAGAAAAAATCGACCAGGCTATTAAAAGCGGAGCGAAGACCGCGGTTGTCATGGGAGCTGGGCTGATTGGCCTGGAGACAGCAGTTGCCCTTCAAGAAAGAGGTTTGAAAGTTACTGTTGTTGAGTTACTGCCTCAAATTCTACCTGCAATGCTCGATGCAGACATGGCAAATATAATTCAAGAAATGCTCCAAACAAAGGGGATAGACGTCCTAACTGGAAAAGGTGTTGAAGAGTTTCTCGGCACGGATAGGGTGACAGGCATAATTGCTGGAGGTCAACAAATCAACGCAGACCTATTTGTCAGCGCATTCGGTGTTAGAGCTAACACTCAGCTTGCAATCGACGCTGGTGTAATGTTAGGAGAGACAAAAATAATAAAAACAAATGCCAGAATGGAAACGAGCATCAAGGACATTTACGCAGTAGGCGACTGTGCAGAAAGCACGCATATAGTTACTCAGAAACCAGCTGTTGTACAGCTTGGCACAGTTGCAGTAAGACAAGGAAAAGTCGCGGGAATCAATGCTGCAGGAGGCTATGCGCTTTTCACAGGTGTCTTAGGCTCTGCAGTGACGAGGCTCTATGATACTGAGGCTGGAGTGACAGGTTTGACTGATGCAGTAGCTCAGAAAGCAAAAATTGAAACAGTAATTGGAAGTATTACGTCAAAGACAAAAGCAGATTACTATCCGGGTGCGTTGCCAATAAAAGTCAAGCTTGTTGTAGAAAGAGAGTCACAACGAATAATCGGCGCTCAAATAATCGGTGGAGAAGAAGTAACCCAACGCATTAATGCAATATCCTTTGCCATACAGAAACAAATGACTGTGCGGGAACTGGCAAAAGCAGACACAGCTTACGCGCCGCCTCTATGCGAAACTTGGGAACCACTGGTTTTAGCTGCTGAAATGGTGCTAATGAAACTCCGCTAAATCACCTTATTTTTTCCTTCAATCCTAGCGGAAAATTAATTAGAATAATCACTCATTAAATAGAAGAACCACAATTGATGGTGAAATTATATGGCAATAAAAGTAGCAATAAACGGATTCGGAAGAATTGGACGCCTTTTGTTCAGAGCCGCCATGGAGAAAAACGCTAACATAGACTTCGCGGCCATAAACGACATAACGGATACAAAAACCCTCGCTCACCTCCTAAAATACGATTCTGTGCATGGAAGATTCAATGGAGATGTACAGGTTAAAGAAAATGGCTTAGTTGTCAACGGAAAAGAGATAAAGACCTTGATGCAACGCGACCCAGCAATGTTGCCTTGGAAAGACATGGGCGTATATTTGGCTGTCGAGTCGACAGGACTTTTCACAGATCGAGAAGGCGCTTCAAAACATCTACAAGCAGGAGCCCAAAAAGTACTCATATCTGCCCCAGCCAAAAACCCCGACACAACCATTGTTTTGGGCGTAAATCATGATAAATATGACCCGGAAAAGCATATCATACTCTCGAATGCCTCCTGCACAACAAACTGCGTGGCACCAGTGGCAAATGTATTGCATAAAGAGTTCGGATTAAAAGCCGGACTTATGACGACAGCTCATGCATACACAAACGATCAGAGAATACAGGACCTAGTGCATAGAGATCTACGTCGGGCCAGAGCTGGTGCAATAAACATCATACCTACCACCACTGGGGCAGCTGTTGCAGCAACTTTAGTTTTGCCCGAGTTGAGTGGAAGGATGGATGGAATTGCCTTGCGGGTTCCGGTTCCAAACGTTTCAATTGTAGACTTAACAGCAGTATTGGAGAAGAACGCTACAAAAGAGGAAATAAACGCTGCCTTCAAGAACGCTGCAGAAAGTTACTTAAAGGGCATACTTGACTACACTGAAGACCCGATAGTTTCATCCGACATAAACCACAACACATACTCCGCAGTTTTCGACGGATTGTCAACGAAGGTTGTTGCCGGAAACCTTGCTAAAGTGCTCGCATGGTACGACAATGAATGGGGATTCTCCTGCAGAATGGTTGAACTGATAGAACTGATTGGCAAAAAAGCAGGATTTTGACCAACTCCCTCTCTTTTTTTGTAAAAAGTGAGAATCATGGCGAGATTTTTAACGTTAGATGACGTCAAAGTGAAGGACAAAGTCACGCTGGTCAGAGTCGACTTCAACTCGCCAATAGATCCGAAAACCAAAAAAGTTCTGGACGACACAAGAATCCGCGCACATGGCGAAACAACAATAAAAGAGCTTGCTCAAAAAGGGGCAAAAGTCGTGGTTTTGGCTCACCAAGGAAGACAAGGTGATCCGGATTTTACTCCATTGAAGCAACATGCGGAAATTCTCAGCAAAGTCCTTGGCATGCCAGTCAAATATGTTGACGATGTCTTCAATCAAAAAGCACAGAAAGCAATTAGGGAATTAAAAAGTGGTGAAGTGCTAGTACTGGAAAATGTCAGAACATTCGCAGCAGAAACGAATAAAGGAACGCCAGAAGGGCATGCAAAAACAGAGATGGTTAGTCAACTGACACCGCTAGCAAACCTGTTTGTTAACGATGCATTCGCGGCCGCACACAGAGCACACATCTCAATCGTAGGTTTTACAACAAAGCTGCCAAGTGCTGCAGGACGCATAATGGAGAAAGAACTAAAATCCTTGACAAGAGTAATAGAAAACCCGGAAAAACCGTGCATATACATTCTCGGAGGAGCTAAGGCGGATGATTCTTTAGGAATATCCGAATACGTTTTGGACAACGGCATAGCTGATTATGTATTAACGGGAGGAGTCGTGGGTCACGTTTTTCTCGCCGCGAAAGACTTTGACTTAGGTAAGCCCAACATGGATTTCCTCCAACAAAAAGAACTCTTGAATTTACTGCCTGGAATAAAAGAACTCATGAGTAAGCATCCAGAAAAGATTAAGGTCCCTGAAGACATTGCCGTGGAAGTGGACAAGAGGAGAAAAGAAATCTCCGTTAGCAAACTGCCAACTAATTACTTAATCTTTGATGTAGGAGCAGAGACCGTCAGAAATTACAGCGAAATAATACAAAAGGCCAAATCAATAGTGATTAGCGGACCAATGGGCGTTTTCGAAAACAGCGAATTCGTCTACGGAACAAAGAGAATTTTCGAGGAGGTCACAAATTCAAAGGCATTTTCGCTCGCAGGAGGGGGCCACACTATCGCAGCTTTGGAAGAACTTGGACTGACAAAAAAAATATCCTATGTCAGCACTGCTGGCGGAGCCTTAATCGAGTTTCTTATGGGTGGAAAACTACCTGGCGTGGTTGCGCTCAAGAAGACAGCAGTTAGAAAGACTTGACCGCCTCAAAATTTTTATGTGCGGGCTACTTTTTCTATTAAGTCAACTACTCTATATTCTTCTTTTTCTGGCGGATGCTGAAGAGTTTCATATATTTGCAGGGTTTGTTCTGCGGCCTGTCTCCAAGTGAAGTATTGGAGAACTCGTTTTCTTCCGTTTTCGCCCAATTTTTTGGCTCTGTCCTTATCGCGTAAGATCTCCTTTATGCCCCACGCAATGTCAGCGGAATTCCCACCATTCACGTGAACACCATTCTGGTCTGGTCCAGATGGCACCACTTGCTCTCTAAAACCGACCACTCCTTGTGCTCCTACAATCAATGGTTTTTCCATTGACATTGCTTCTAGACTCACTATTCCAAAAGGCTCGTAAGTGGATGGAAAGATGCAAACGTCGGCAGCCGCATAGTGCAAAATACGCTCTTTTTCTGGCACAAACTCAAATCTACAGGCAACCTTGCTGCTTATGCCAAGCCTGTTCGCAGTCTCGATTATGTCGTTCTGCTGTTCGCCTTTACCCAAGATAACCAGCTTAGTCTTTGGATATTCCTCAAGGACCATCGGCATTGCTTGCACCAGATTTGTAACGCCTTTAACCCATGTTAGTCTTCCAAGGAACAGAATCATATTGTCGTCAGGTTTTATGTCGTACTTGTTGCGGATTGTTTCCACTTCCTCGGATTTGCAGTTTTTGGGGCTATAACGTTCAGGATCTACCCCATTCCAGACGACGCTTATTTTTGATTTTGGCCATCCGTGCCTCATTAGGTCTTCTTGCATGGCATGGCTTACAGTTATTATTTTGTCAGCTGTTTGCGCTGTTGCCCATTCAAGATGTGAGACAACCTCAGAGCCTTGCCCTCCGCTCCTTCCCCATTCTGTGCTGTGAACGTGAAAAGTAACTGGAACTTTTGTTTCGTTTTTTACCATGATACCAGCTATACCGCTTAGCCAATCATGCACACAGACAACGTCGAATTTGCAGCCTTCCTTTTTCAGCATACTGTTTATGAATTTCGTGGCACTCAAAATGTTGTAGATGAATATGTCATTAAATAGACGTATGTTTGTCCCCCATTTTTTAAGGTCATCAATTACAAACATTGGAAAAACGTTGCTTGCGTCTGCAATTAGGGGTCTATGAACCTCTACGCCTTTTATGATTTCCCGGGTTTTCAAGTTTCCAGGGTTGAGCGTGAAAACTGTTACATCGTTCCCCATAGAAACAAATTCACGCGTTATATACTCCGCGTAAGTGCCTAAACCGCCAACAAGCGCTGGTGGATATTCCCAAACAAAGAAACCAATCCTCAAGTAATCACACCGTCAACACTATATCCTTTAGTGGGGCTAACATGAGAGTTTGAAAGGAGAAAATGAACAGACAACAAAATGCTAGAATAGTTTTAGCCTTCTTTTAGGCGGTTCTTCCTTCTCTGGCTCTTTTTCTTCTTTTGGCTCTTCAGGTGGAAATGGAAACTCGAACTCTTCTTTTGGCGGTTCTGGTTTAGGTTCTTCCTTCTTTTCAGGCGTTGGCTCTGGTTCCTTCTTTTTTGCAGGTTTCGATTCACGCTTTTTCTCCACTGGTTTTTCCTCTTTTTCCTCTTTTGCCTCTTTTGGTTTTTCCATTGGTTTCCAAGTAGAAATAGGTTGGAGGCGGAGGCCTTTGTGATCTCCGAGCTTCAGGTATTCCCACTCGTATAAGTCAACGTGGATTCCTTGCATGCTCTCGACTGCACGTCGCACCGCATCTGAAAAGCTTGGCGCAATCAAAATCAGACGCGGCTTCTCTTTATCATCAATTTTATGCTTGCTATACGTGGCTTTCAAAAACGATTTAAATTTGTCAACATAGTCTAAGCTTTGTATTCCGCGCAAAAGCATAACGTCATCTTGGCTGACATTCAGTTGGATGATAACAAGTTGACCATTACCGTCATGGCATAAGACATCTAATGTTGTTTTGTCGTTTATGGGAATGTTGCTGCAAATCGTAGTCAAATCTTTTTCGATTTGATCCATCTCCTTCGTTATCATTTGCCCCAGTTCTTGCTCACTCTCAATTCTGATTTTTTCGATTGACACGTAGATTCACCTTTTGATAAGGAAAACGTGGACAATAAATAAATAAATTATGAACCCAGAATACGAATCAGACCTAATCATTCAGGCATGAGTGACTGCAAACAGAAATAAACGGCAAATAGATAAGAAGATGGGGGACTACACTTGACAGACATTGTACTCATATTTGAGGTTCATCAACCCCACAGATTAAAACGGGACTTCTATTGGGAAAACCAGATTTTTAAACGTGTAAAAAAGAAAGAGCTATTTAACTACTATTTTGACCGTTTTGTTAACAGAGAGGTGTTTGAGAGAGCGTGTAAGAAATGTTATTTTCCATCTAATCAAATATTGCTTGATCTAATTGACAAATACAAAACAGAAAGAAAGCGTGTGAAAGTCTCATTTAGCATCTCTGGAGTTTTCTTAGAGCAGTGCGAGATGTTTAGTGGAGACCTATTGGAGTCTTTCAAACAACTTGCTGCAACCGGTTGCGCGGAATTTTTGAGCCAAACTTACTATCATTCGCTTGCAAGTCTTTACCCAGAAAGAGATGAATTTATCGAGCAGGTAAAAATGCACGAACAAATAATGAAAGATCTACTCAATTATAGACCCAAAGTTTTTGAAAACACTGAGTTACTCTACAACAATGTCATAGCGAAAACAATCGAGAAGCTGGGATACTTAGGAATTTTTACAGAAGGAGTAGAAAGAATATTGCACGATAAATCACCAAACTATCTCTACTCACCCAAAAACTGCAAAAAAATCAAATTGCTGTTGCGGAATTACAAGTTGACAGACGACATAGGTTTTAGATTCTCGGCAAGATGGTGGAGCGAGTGGCCGTTAACAGCAGAAAAATATGCAAGCTGGCTTGCAACAACTCTAGGTCACTGCATCAACATATTCCCAGACTACGAAACATTCGGCGAACACCACTGGCCAGAAACAGGTATACATGACTTTCTAACGCATCTACCAGAACATATCTTGAAATGGTGGCATCTACACATGGCTACGCCTTCAGAAGTCGCAGAGAAATACGCGTCTGCGGGAGAGATTGATGTTCCAGAACTCGGAGGAACAGTCTCGTGGGCTGATTTAGAAAGGGATGCAAGCTGTTGGCTTGGGAATACTATGCAGTGGGCTTACTATACAAGTTTGAGGAGACTTGAATCATTTGTTAAGGAAGCTGACGATAAAGATTTTTCAGCAATATGGCGGTATTTCCAGACAAGCGATCATCTTTATTACATGTTCACAGCCGGTGGAGGACCTGGTGAAGTTCACTCTTATTTCAGCCCCTTTAGCTCTCCAACGGATGCCTTCGTGACAGCGCAAGCGGCAATATTGGACTTTGAAAATAGAGTCCGGCTTGCAACAATGACCGCAAATGAACCATTCTTATTCTATACTGGTGTAGGAGAGAAAAATTTCACGAGAATGATAGCGAGAAGCCTAAAAGAATTCACAAGAGTCATTCAAAAAATCAGCGTAAAATCCTTGGAATTTCATAATAGCCGAAGAGACTTTGAGAAATGGACAAGAAAATCGCTTGGCGACAAAATGCTGTCGGAACAACTAAGGAAAGTGAGACTGTCAAAGATCAAGGGAGAACCGCTTAGAAAGACAATAGTCAAGATAGCCAAACGAAGATTCGATGAGTCGAGAGAGAACGTGGAAACATCAACTGGATATTTTTGAAGCGCGCTCGCGTAGGCTTTTATAAGAAAACATTCACTAGAATTATGTTTATGCTACTTGACGGTGGAAAAATTGAGAGAAGAGCTTCCATTATCAGAAAAAATTCTGCAAACATTACATAATTTATGTGCAACAGCTCCTGACTTAGCTAGAAGAAGCGAGGAGCTATCGCAGGTTTTACAAATTGACCTAGGAGAGGTGGAGAGGGTCCTTGATAATTATAAATCTGAAGGATTTGCTGAAAGCTTCACGGATAATGAAGGAAAAAAACGGTATTACCTGACTGGACGCGGGATAATAAAGGTCTGCGCACTTTTTACGTAGTGACAATAATGAACGCTATAATTTTCTCGTGGGAGTATCCGCCGAGAATAGTTGGGCAACTAGCAAATCATGTGAGAGAACTTGCTGCACAGCTTGTTAGAAACAGTGTGGGAATATATGTTGTTACCTATCATGACTATTTGACGGAGCAATATAATGAGACCGATGGTGTTAAAACCTATAGAGTAGTGAATCCGGTTCGCACTCATATTGGTGTCCTCACATGGGTTCTCACGTTAAACCAAGAAGTGGAAAGGGCGGCAGCAAACATATATTACAGCGTAAACAAGCATGTTGACGTAATCGATGTATATGATTGGCATTTCATACCGGCTGCGGTTACTCTGAAGAAAGCGCTTAACATTCCCTTTATTTATTCGGTTGAAAGCCTAGAAGAGCATCGTTCCCATGGTGCGAATTCGCCTTTTAACATGGCTATCAAGAGCATCGAGTGGTTGGGGATGTATGAAGCTGCAAGATTGATTGTAAAGTCTGAGTGGATGCGAGATGAAACTTATCGGGTCTACAAGGTTCCAATGGAGAAAATGCAAGTGATTCCTTCAAAATCTGCTAACTGGACAAAGAGAATTTTAGAAACGTACAAGGATGTTACAGAGGGTGCAAATCCAAAGTGACTCGAGACCTGACTGTTATTATGCTTTCCTGGGAGTTTCCGCCAAGGATTATTGGTGGAATATCGCCACATGTTTATTATTTGTCGAAGAGTCTGGCAAAAAACGGCATGAAGGTTTATGTGGTTACATGTGATTTTCCTGGAGCACCTCAGCATGAAGTTGTGGATGGTATGGAAGTTTTTAGAATGGATTCATACAAGAACCCTTCTCCTGATTTTGCAACTTGGGTTTATTTGATGAATGTGAATATGCAAAAGGAGACGGCCGCCCTCGTTAATGATTTGGGCAATAAGGTTGATGTTTTTCATGCTCACGATTGGCTTGTGGCAACCGCGGGAATCGGTCTTAAGCACACTTTTAGAAAGCCGCTTTTAGCCACAATGCACTCCACTGAGATTGGACGAAGGAATGGCATTCACTTTGATTATGAGAAGATGATTCATGAGACAGAGGCGTGGCTAACCTATGAGGCATGGAGAGTTATATGCTGCAGCGATTACATGGTTTCGCATGTTCGATGGGCTTTTGGATTGCCTGGAGATAAGCTGAGCATGGTTCCAAATGGTGTAAACACGGAGGTGTACGAAAAAGCTGAAAACGAGAATCTAGGTCAATTTAGAAGCAAATTTGCCATGCCAGAAGAGAAAATTGTGCTTTTTGTCGGAAGACTGGTTTATGAGAAGGGAGCACACGTGTTTGTCAATGCTGTTCCGAAGGTTTTGGGAAAAGCAAATGCAAAGTTTATAATTGTTGGCAACGGTTACATGAAAGAACAGCTTTCAAGCCTCGTGAGAGGCATGGGGTTAGCTCACAAAGTATTGTTTACTGGATTTGTGGATGACGATACCTTAAGGAAATTACAGAAATGTGCAGATGTGTGTGTCGTGCCGTCTCTTTTCGAGCCTTTCGGAATTGTTGCTCTTGAAGCAATGGCTGCAAAAAGCCCAGTCGTGGTCTCAGACACCGGCGGCTTGTCTGAAATAGTTGAGCATGATGTGACTGGTGTCAAAGTCTATGTGAATAATCCCGATTCGCTTGCGTGGGGGATAACAAAAGTGCTTCTTGATGACGCTTATGCGAACTTGATAAGGAAAAATGCGTACAAGAAAGTTCAAGAAAAATACAATTGGAGTAAGATAGCCCAGCAGACAAAAGGTATCTATGAAGCTGTTTTAGGCGAGTACTCGAAGAGCTTTTGGGCTTAACGTTCTATCTCTTTTAGGCTACAATTTTTCTGGAATGGTGTACTGAATTTCTCCACTTCTCTCTTCACCTTCCCACATTTCACCTATCTTTTTGGCAACAAAACCTCGTGGAATAGAGCCTACGACTAGCATGAGTATTTGTGTGGTTATGCTGGGATCCACAAGTTGGGGTATTATAAAGATAATGCCTACAATAACTAATCCGATCAAAAGCACTATTCCGTGGGAAATTATGCTCCAGAAACTGGTTTTCATAGAAAACCCCCATATAACAGACATGAGAAAGCTGTTGATGAACCCGACAAAAAGTACTAGTAAACCTATACCTATGATTAACCCAATAATGAGCGCGCCAATCACTAGAACAACAAAAATCGCTACCCAAACAAATAACAAGAGTCCAAACAGAATAGAGAACCCAAGTCCATGCGCAAAGTACTTAACCAAAGCCCTCCAAACATTTTCTTCCTCTTTAATCTTGGTCTTTCCCTCCTGAGCCTTAGCTTTTTCAAAAGATTCTAAAACATCCTCAATTTTTGACTCGTCAATCCCCATTCTTTGTTTCCTCTTGTTGGCTGCTTATTTTATCTTGTAGTGTTCAATCTCCCTTTTTTCCATTTTATTGTAAATGCCGTTGCAACTATTCCTCCAGCGGCTAGTGTAACTATTGGCTTAATACTCAATTAAGTATTAATTATTTAATAATTATGGAAACATCTTATGGTTACATGTTAATATCGAATCACATACTAACAATAATTCAGATAATAAACTCGATTAATAAAGAAAAATTTCTTTAGTTTCACAATTTCACGGGTATTTTAACCTAATCGCCTTGTTCTCGCAAGCGTCTACGCACTTCATGCAGTAAATGCATTCTGGGTCACTAAATTTCTCCCAAGGCAAGTCTAAGATGCGAACCCGCATCGGACAAGCCTCAACACAAAGTCGGCATTCACCCTTAGCGCATTTGACCAAATCCCTACGCAAACCAAGAAAACTAACCCTGTTCAAAACAGCCATTATCGCTCCATGCGGACAAAAATATTTACACCAGCCCCGCGGCACCAAAGCCGCAAAAACAAGAACGCCAGCCATAATCACGAATTGAACCCAGAAGAGAGGAGGAAGTGACGCAATTCCCGAAACGGCATCCCAAAAAGCCACCTGCAATAAAGCATTGCGGAAGTTTAGAAACATCTTTGGCAAGGTTGCGAACAAGGTTTCCGCTGGGCTTAACGCGGTAAAAGGCGTATAAGCAAAAATTCCCAAAGCATCTTCATATGTTCTGCTTACTCCTAGGACTTTTGAAGCAGAAAAAGTCAGGCTGATGAACAAGGAAATGGCTAAAACAGCATATTTCGCGTACACCATGCTTTCATGAGTTCTGACGGAAAACTCCGTATGTTTACGTTTGATAAAGCCTAATAATTCTTGAATAAAACCGAAAGGGCAAACCCAACCGCAAAGAGATTTGCCGACTAGCACACCGGTAATTAGGAATGAAGCTAATGCAAGCCATGGGAAGACGACGCCAAAACCCTCCCACCCACTAAGCATCAACTGTACTGCAGTAAAAGCATCGCCCACAGTGTTCTGCTCCAGCCCCAATGTCCACAGGACAGGAAACAAAAGCGGCAAAGCACCTAGATTGAAGACCACTGCACCAAAGAATATGAAGGACAAGAATTGGACTACTCTCCGAACCGTGTTAAATTTGACTAGTTTTTGCCTGATTTCTGCCCTCAAATTCTCGCCTCTTCATTCGGTCAACGAAAATCTAAGTTATTTACTTTCCTATAACTTTAACATTTCTCACAAGAACCCAAGGCGCAATCAATTGCCCAACCTTCCGCTCATTATTAGCCAGCGCCGAAATATTTTTTAATACATGGAAAACATTACCGGTCAACATCGCTCCTCTAGTAGCATATGTAACTTCGCCATTCCGAATTTTCCAAGCAGGGGTCGCAACAACAGAGAATTCTCCACTGGCTGGATTACTGCTGTGCGCGCCTTGCAAATAGTACACAATTAGACCTTCACCCATTTCACTGATAAGCTCTTCAGGCGATTTGTTTCCAGCCATCAAATGAAAATTTGTAGCTTCCACATTAGGCGTAGATAAATATCCAGCTCTCGTAGCGTTTCCAGTGCTATCTCTACCTTCTTTCTTAGCAGTGTAATCATCGTAGATGAAGTTGCACAAGACGCCCTTTTCTATGATAACAGTTTTCTGTTGGGGAACTCCTTCACCATCAAATTTCCATGTGCGAAGACCGCCTCTACATAAGCCGTCATCGTAGATCGTCACGTTTTCAGAAGCCACCTTTTCTCCAATTCTTCCTTTAAAGGCAGACTGATTCCTCTGCACATAATCCGCCTTAACCGCATTAATCAAAGTGAAATAAAGAAGCTGCTGTAATGCAAATTGAGTAAATATTACGGTAGTGGCTTTTGTCTCCACTTTTTTAGCGCCAAGGGCGGAAATCGCCAGCCGCGCAGCTTCGTCGCCAACCCACTGTGGGTTAATGCTGCAACTTCTTTCAGCATTGAACTCGAAGCATACAGGCGTAACTTCACCTTTTTCTTGACCGATTGCTGCCAAATTGCATTCAATGATCGTTCCTTGGTCAAAATTTGCAACACCACTCGAATTAGCAATAGCGTGAGACAGGTGCGATGCTCCTACGCCTCCCTCTATTGGAAAAACCCGCTTATCCTTATTTTCAGCGGCATCCAACATCTCAGAAGCGAGTTTCACTAAATCCTCAGAACGAAGCTCAACAACATTACCGTCATAAGTGCCTTCAACAGATGCGCTGGGTCTCCCGGCTGGAAGACTGTGCCAGTTTTCATCCCGTTTGCTTGCCTTAGCAAAACTCAAAGCCTTCAAAATAGTTTCTTCGACTATTGCTTTGTTTTCTAACATGTTTGTGTATGAAAAGCCTACGGCTTTGTTAACTATGACCCTGACCCCTAAACCCTGGTCAATTATTCGAGAGCTTCTAGCAATTTGTCCACGTTCAATACTAACATTTGTTGTCAGCCCTTGATACAAATATGCCTCAGCTTCATCTGCACCATTCTTAGACGCAAAACCAACTGCTTCTTCAACTAAACTCAGCATGTCCTCTTGCTTAGGCACTGCCACCAACAAGCACCTCCTTAATCCTGACGTGAGGGCCGCCATCGCACACAAAAGCTGTTTGTCCTTTTCCGCATCTTCCCGGCCACAATCTAAAATCCTTTCCTGCAGCATCCACCTTAAGCAAGGTTTCAAGCGTGTTGCCACTTATGGAAGCATTACGCACTGGCTCGCCCACTTCACCATTGACTATTTCATAAGCTTCTTGAATCCCAACCTGAAAAGTGCCGTCCAAATTTGCTTGACCGCCTCTAAAACTCTTAAGATAATAGCCAAATCTTATGTCGCTGACCAGCTCTTCAAAGGAATGGTCCTTTGGTTCCATGAACGTGTTACGCATTCGTATGATCGGTTCCACTCGAAAGCTTTCAGCCCTCATGTTACCTGTTGGTGTTGTATTAAATTTGTGTGCGGTCTCACGGCTATGCATTAATCCAGCCACGATGCCATCTTTTACAAGTAGGGTTTTCTGTGTCGGAATCCCTTCTTCATCATATTTGGAGGACCCGAAAGCCCCGTTTATTGTGCCGTCATCATAAAAAGTAACAACGTCGGAAGCGATCTTTTTACCAAGCTTACTTAGTAGTATAGAACCAGACAATGTTAAGTCAGCTTCGGCCAAATGTCCAAAAGCCTCATGGACAAAAACGCCAACCACATTTGGCCCCAGAACAGCTGGGTAAGTTCCACCTTTAGGAGATTTCGCTTTCAATTGCTCAACTGCTCGTTTCGCAACTTTTTCACCCACAATTTCTGGAGTTTCAACATCAAATATCTCGTACCCAGATGTCGACCCAATTTCCTCTCGGCTGAAGGTAAAAATACCAGCTTCTATTGCTGTGGCTGTTATTCTTGACAGAACATAGAGCTTCTCCTGTTCAATGTACGTGCCCTCGCTACTCAGGAAATAGTTTGTTCCAATTAAATCAAGATAGTCTACTGTGCAACTCTTAACGCGATTGTCATAGCCCAAAATAATGTTGTTCATGGTCAACGCCATACTTATCTTATCTTCTACAGGAATTTTTGACGGGTCTTTCAAAGATTTCACCACGACCTTATCTTCAACAGCTTTAGTTTTGACGAGATTGATAGGTGCTTTAAGTCTTGAACTTGCAACTTTCGCCATCTTGCACGCATCCAAAACAGCGCTAGTAAGTGTTTCAGTGTTTAGGATTCCAACCGATGCAAAACCCCATGCGCCCTTGACAAGCACACGCAAAGCAGCGCCATTTTCAATTCCCTGTTTAGCTGCTTCAACACGGCCTTCTTTGAGCGTGAGCATAGTCTTAAGAAGCTTCTCGAAGCGAACCTCGACATATTCAGCACCGAACTTCTGAGCAGCGTCAACAGCTTTAATTAAAACCTCTTTCAATGAAAATCTCCTTCTAATACTGCATTTTGGAAGAGACTTATTCAAGAAACAGTCTTATAAAAATAGTTGCTTTTTCTTACCATTCTCAGCTAATTTAGAGAATAAGGAAAAATATTTTTGCCGATGGCTACGAGCAGAAATCTAAACGTGGAAAAATTGCTTATGCTTTCCGCATGATCGACCTAACTTGGCTGACAAAGTCGCATTCTTCTTGCATTTTCTCTAATTCCAGTCTACGAATTAGACCGTAACTTGAGTATATATCCTCCAGAATTCTCCGCTCAATAACGTAAGCTCCAGAACTCAAAAACTCCTCAAGTCCTTTCGTAAATACATCAATCTTTTCAGATATATCATTCTGCTTCAGTGAGTATTTACTTTCTAAGTGTCTGTATATCAAAAGAGTTGCCTCTTCTCCAAAAATTTGCCTCAGGACACCATCTATGATTCTGGAAATCTTGTTTTCTTTCTTCTTTTCTCGAGTTGGAGTTTCCATTGCGCTCACACGGTAGTTATATTGTGTATTACGACTTAATAAGGTTTGTCGTAGATTCGTTAAACACACCTACACATAGGCGCATACAAAATCATCGTTAAAGAAAATCTGCAAGATTCATTTGTTTAACTCTTTTTAAAGAAGGCTTTTTTGCATAATCGTCTTCGAACACTACAAGCCTTCCATAAACGCCATCATATCCCGGTATAACTTCAACACGTCCTTCTCTGACCCTAACAATTGCCTCTGCGACTTTCGCATCAACAAGTCTATTTAACTTCTCTATCGAGGCGTCAATAAGAACAGCGTATTCGTCGCCGAAACTTTCAATGAGCAGATTGTAGGTGCTCCACACCCTCCTGGATGAAGGAGAATCTGTGCCCAATACTGTTGCAATAATCTCTGAAAGCGGAAGCAACCTTATAAAGCCCGCAGCATTTGCGGGTTTAAAGCCAGCAGGACGATCGGCAAGCTCTTCCACACGCTGTTCGACGCCTTTGGTGAGCTTTTTGCGACAAACTGGACAAGTGTTTCCAAGTTTTATCGCTTCTTGTGGAGAAAGCGCTACATTGCAGTTTCTGTGACCGGTCCAATGATATTTTCCATATGCTGGATCTGTCTCTATCGTAGACTTGAAACGCGCCTTATCTTTTTGCCGAATGGCATCAACAATCTCATAATAGCTCAACTTCTCCAATTCAAAGACGTTAGCTTCTCTGCCGATTCGCCAAGGCCAAAAACTGTGACTGTCACTGTTTGAAACCAAAACGAATTGGTCGAGTTTGCTTAGACGCCAGTTCATTGGCGGATCAGAGGAAAGCCCAGTTTCTAAGGCATGAATGTGCTTCGTCATGTCTTGATAACAATCCTCAACACTGTTGAAACCGCTGAAGGCACCGAAAATGCTGAACCACGGTGTCCAAGCATGAGCTGGAAAAACCATGTTTTCACTTGAAACCGCCATTATTTCTTCAATAAGAAGTGGCGCTGACATGTTCAATGTTGGTCTGCCATCCGCGGTCAAGTCGCCGTATTTTGATAATTTATCATTGATTTGTACGGCAATTTCCATATTTGGCGTCAAAAGTACATGGTGAATCTTCTTGACCTCGTTTTCAAAAGTAAATATTGTGCTTACCTCTGCCGTCATCATGAAGCGCACAGGTAATTCTGGATCTTTTGCCACTTTGTACAAGCCAGTGTCTGAAGCTTGAACCAAGGTTTCCTGAAGTTCTCCAACCCATTTTGGATGCGTGAAATCCCCAGTGCCCACAAGGTTTAAGCCCTTGATTCTTGCAAAGCGAGCTATCTCCTCAGGGCACATTCGTTGGCTTGTGGCGCGACTGTGACGACTGTGTATGTGCAAATCAGCTATTACTCTCAATTTTTCCGCCACTAAACCTATGGTTTGGACATGCTTTTAAAGAAAACGACTCTAATCCTTGAACTTCAAGTCTATTAAACAGAAGATTTATTTTGCTTATAATTGCAAGCAATAAGGGTGTTGACTGTGTCCAAAACAATTGCGGATATGCTTGGTTTCTTAAACAAACAATGGATTGCAACCTTCGCAACAGTAGACAAGGAAGGCAAACCGCATGTGGTGTCTATTTGGTTCGCTTTTGACGATGACAAGTGCATTGCATTATCGAAATCTTACCCGAAAAGGTGTTATTTTGGTGAAATAGAGGGAGCCAGCCGATTTTCTTTATCAGTCAAATACTTCTCGAAATGTTTTTCCAAATCCACTTTGAACATGATGACAAACACAATTACTAGCAAGGCTATTGCAAGAATCATGCCAATCAAACCGGTTATCCAATCGCTTTCTACACCAAAAAGATCTTTGATAATCCCCACAGAAAAGCGACCACTATACGCGACTATAAGGTTCATGCAAAATTTGCCAATAAAAGCAGGAATAAATACTCGAACGATGTTGTAGCGCATGACTCCTAAGGGAATAAAAAGTAAATCATCCGGCAGTGGAGTCAGAGCGAAGAAAAAAACCACTATTGGACCGTATTTGTTGAAAATTCTGACCAGAAGATCCATTTTCTTCTTGTACTTGTCGTTGATGGCTTTTCTGCCACCAAAGCCGAGCAAATATCCAGAAAACTCTCCCACAGCAGAGCCTAGACCAGCTGCAATCGCAATCCAAAGTGGTTCATAACTTTGCCCTAGAGCAAAAATGACGACTGTGTATGGAATTGGAAAGAAGATCGACAGAGCACCAATTAGGCTAATCAAGAATATTCCAAAGTATCCATACTGGTCAGACAGTGTTAGAAACCAGTTTATAATGTCTTGGAACTGCAACTTGAAAGCGCTCTCCTTCCCAATTGATTTATTTTGCCTTGCTTAAAGAAATTGTCATCACAAGCATCACATTTAAATTGAGGCGGCCCTCTAAAAAGAATCCACAAAATTTTTTAAGAGGGCTTGAAGTTGGCAAAGAAAACGGAGCCGATTTGGATAGCAAGAGAGCTTTCAAAGTGTAGCGGTTGTAGAAAATGCGAAATTGCGTGTTCGCTTTTTCATGAAAATAGTATATGGCCAGAAGCATCGAGAATAAGAGTTTTCATGCTGTCCCTGGCGTCGACTTTCCACATTTCTGTGCTCAATGCGAAGATTACCCATGCGTGAAAGCATGCCCAGTTGAAGCGTTGTCAATAGCCAATAAAACGGGCGCAGTTATAGTAGATGCTGAGAAGTGTATTGCATGCGGAAAATGCATCAATGCTTGTCCAGGCAGAATCCCACACATGCATCCAAATGGGAAGTTCATTTTGATTTGTGATTTATGTGCAGGTGAGCCGCAATGTGTCAAAGTATGTAGAGAGGGCGAGTGGAACGTGCTGAAAAGGGTTTCGAGAGGAAATCGCTCTTATGGACTCTATGCGCGAACACCGGAAGAAATAACGCGAGACTTAGCCCTTAAGATGTATGGCGAAAAGGCGGAGGAATTCCTGTGATATTGGGATATGCAGGAAAGTTCCTTGAAGTTAACCTTTCAACAGAGAAAATCAAAGAAGTAACACTTCGTGATGAGGTTTTGAAGGATTATGTTGGTGGCAGAGGCTTAGCAACGAAAATTCTATGGGATAGATTAGGAAAAAAATGGGAAAAGATAGAGCCACTAGGACCAGTAAATATACTCTTATTCTTAACCGGTCCATTAACAGGATATTTTCCAGGCGGCAGAATCTGTGTATCTGGTAAATCACCACAGAGCAGTGGTGTTGTGGGTTCAACTGTCGGTGGAGAATTCGGAATAGAGCTGAGATGTGCTGGTTATGACGGCATAATCGTGACAGGCGAAGCTAAAAAACCAGTTTATTTGTTCGTTAAGGATTCAGACATAGAAATCAGGGACGCAAAACATGTTTGGGGCAAAGACGCAAAACAAACAGTCAGAATTCTTACAAAGGAGTGTAGAAAGATTTTGAAAAAACGCTTTCCAATATATGGGGAATGGAAAGAACCTGCAATATTATACATCGGTCCAGCTGGAGAAAACATTGTACGAACAGCTGTCGTCGCAGCAAAATGGGCGCACGCCGCAGGCTACGGCGGCTACGGTGCAGTCATGGGTTCTAAAAAGCTAAAGGCAATTGCCGTCAAAGGCACTGGACCACTGCCACCAGTTGCTAACCTGAAAAGAGTTGAGCGTTTGATAAAAGTTGTGAATGATAACGCTTATGAGGCTGAATTGTGGAGGCGCTGGGGAACAGGCGCAGCCGGCTACGAGGTTGGAGCAAAAACAAGTTCCGAACCTGTTCGAAATTGGCAGGATGAGTGGCATGATGAAAAAAGCTTTGGTGTTGACCAATTTGAGAATAGAGTTTGGATAAAACAGTTCTGGAGCGATTTTGGTTGTCCAACATGTTGCTTGAAGGTAGCTATGGTTAAGGATGGAAAGTTCAAGGGAGCCATAACAGACAACCCTGATTATGAAATGCAAGCCTATTTAGGCCCAAATTTGGGGATTTTTACGCCAGAAGAAAACGTGTTTATCGCTGCCCTCATCGACGATTTAGGTTTATGCGGCATACAAACGGGAAATGTGATGGGTTTTGCTGCTGAGCTTTTCCAGAGGGGAATATTGACAAAGAAGGATTTAGACGGCATTGAACTCAAGTGGGGTGATGCTGAAGCCTTTGCGGCCTTGGCCAGAAAAATAGCTTTTAGAAAAGGTATAGGAGACTTGTTGGCAGAGGGAACTTACCGCTCAGCATTGAAAATTGGAAAAATGAAGAACTTAGACGTGCTACAATATGCTGTACAGTCCAAAGGCATAAGCATAGGCGCACATGGAATCCGCAGTGGAAAAGACTATCCAGGAATAATTTCCTATGCTTGCTCGGTGCAAGGCGGAGATCACACGTCTACGGCTGGTCTCCCATTAGACGGAGGAGGAAGCGAGTTGATGGAAATTTTCAACGACTCAGGAGTATACTGCAATTTCAACAGCTTCGGCATACCACGCAATGTACGATTCGACTTTTACAATGCAACCACAGGATTGAAGCTGACAAGAAAAGAGTGGGTCAGCACAAAAGCATTGAAGGTGTTACAGTTGCAGAGAGCCATGTTGCTCTTTGGCGGTCCTGACCAGAAATGGAATCCGAAAATCCACGACAGCAACCCGCCGAGATTTTACGACCCGTTACCTTCTGGACCATACAAGGGAAAGACTGCTGACGAAGGACGAGTAGAAAAGTATAAGAAGCGATATTACAAGGCGGTCGGCTGGGACAAAAATGGCATACCGCGATCGGAAATTCTGAGAAAACTTGGGCTAGAAGACGTGGACAGGGCTTTAGAGAAAATACGGTGAAATTCGGATAATTCTCGTAGGCGTGACGATCAAGCCAATCTTTTCATCTTTTTCTTCGGAAGGAACTGCTTCGACAATTTGCGTGTCATGCACAGTTGTTACAACAGGAATTGACCCAAATATTCTCTTCAAAATGCTGATTTCTAAATCGCCATAGCCGTGTCCTTTTCCAAGTCTATTTCCACGTAGGTCAACAGCCACAGCGCCTTCAACAACCAAATCTGGTCTTGGAATATCATCAACATCAATCGTTCTTCCATATTTGAAGGCTCCTTTAATAGTTGAAGCGAAGCTTTCGGCACCTTTAACATCTTTGGGACTAATCACAATAAACCCATGTTTCAACCTTGACGAAGCCATAACAAGAATTTTTCCGTCCAATAGTGCACATTCTCTAACTTTTCGCTGAGCATAATCGGGATTGACAAAAACAACCTTCGCGTTTTGCCATTCGTCGAGAAGCCTAACTTTCGCCGCAGCGTTACCGGAACCAACAAAGTTCGGAATTCGCCCAAAGCACGGAAGTGGGAATTTGGCGACACCCTTTTTCTCGAGTTTTAACCAGATTTTCTTGCGTAGCAATTTCTTAGCAGCTTTGACATCCATTCTTTCCACTTAGGCGTCCAACCAAGCAAGAGAGCAAAGACTCAAAAAATGGAGGATTAATTGTCTAGATTATATGCAGTTCTTTCCCGATTTTTTCAAAAGCGCCAACAGCAAAGTCGAGGTCTTCTTTTGTCAACGCAGCATTCATAATGGTTCTTATTCGAGCTTTATCCCGCGCAACCATCGGATACACTATAGGCAAGGCAAACACACCCTCTTCGAAAAGCCGCACACTCAACTTTTTAGCGACACCACTCTCACCAACAATGACAGGTGTTATTGGTGTTTGGCTGGTGCCAATGTCAAAGCCGAAATCCTTCATGGCCTTCTTGAAATGACTTGTGCGTTCCCACAGTGTTCGTACATGCTGAGGTTCATTTTCTAGGACGTCGATGGCTGCTATGCATGCAGCCGCAACTGCAGGAGGATGCGAACCGCTGAGAAGCCAAGTCCGCGACTTGTTGTAGGCAAAATTAGCCAAATCCTTAGAACCGGAAACGTGCCCGCCTACAACTCCAAAAGCCTTAGAGAAAGTGCCCATTTCAACATGAACCTTGTCGCGACCAAGCTTGAAATGTGATACAATGCCTCTTCCTCCTTCTCCTAATACTCCTTCGCCATGAGCGTCATCTACAAAAACCATTGCACCATGTTCAGCTCCTAGCTTAGCTATCCCGTCCAAAGGCGCAATGTCGCCATCCATAGAAAAGACACCATCAGTAATTATCAAAATTCGCCTAAACGGCGGCGAATGTTTTTCCGCTTCCTCCAAAACCCGCTGCAAATCCTGCATATCAGTATGCTTGTAAACTGCTCTCTCAGCGTGCGACAATCTAACGCCGTCAATTATGCTGCCGTGGTTGAGCTCGTCGCTTATCATAAGATCGCCCCTGTCGGCCAACTGAGGAATTAAGCCGGCATTAGCCGCAAAACCTGTTTGATAAACTAGCGACGCTTCTGCATGCTTAAACTCCGCCAGTCGCTTTTCAAGCTCTATATGCAAATCCATGTTGCCCGCGATTGGGCGAACAGAGCCAGAGCCAGCGCCGTGGGTTTGAACCGCCCTTATTGCTATTTCTTTCAATCGCGGATGATTACTTAGGCCTAAATAGTTGTTTGAACAAAACATTAAGACCTCTCTTCCGTCAACATTGCACCATGGTGTGCTTGGACCTTGCAAAACTCGAAGTTTCCAGTCAAGTTCGTTTTTTACCAATTCTTCATATTCTTCCTTTAAAAAGGCTGTTGGATTTCGCATCTCATTCATCTCTTTTTCCTAATTTCTCATGCATTCTCTTAACTCTTTCTAACCTCTAAACTTATGTTTCAAACTTTTTTGTCAGCTTTTCTATCATGTCTCTCGTCATGGAAGCTAAATCGTACGTAGGATTCCAATTCCATTCTTTGCGGGCTACGGTGTCATCTATTGACGTGGGCCATGAATCTGCAATCTTCTGTCTAAAGTCGGGTTTATACTCGCAAACAAAATCTGGAATATGCTTCCTAATTTCAGCTGCTAGCTCTCCTGCGGAGAAGCTTGTTGAAGCAACATTGTAACTAGCGCGATGTTTGATTCTGGAGGCGTCAGATTCCATTAGGTCTATGGCTGCCTTAATGCAGTCAGGCATGTACATCATTGGCAGAACAGTGTCCTCCCTCACGAAGCAGGTGTAACGTTTCTTCCTGATTGCTTCGTAGAACATCTCTACAGCATAGTCGGTCGTGCCCCCGACTGGAGGTGTCTCGTTGCTTATAATACCAGGATAGCGTACACTGCGTACATCTAAGCCAAACCGGAGGAAATAATAATTGCACAGCAGTTCTCCAGCGACTTTTGTAGTGCCATACATTGTCCTAGGAGTTAGGACTGTTTCTTGAGGAGTATTAAGACGAGGCGTTGACGGACCAAAAACAGCAATAGAGCTTGGCCAGAAAACCCCGGTCATTTTGTGTTCTCTCGCAACTTCGAGAATGTTGTAAAGACTGTTCATGTTGACACTCCAAGCGAGTTGCGGATCTTGTTCACCTGTGGCTGAAAGAATAGCAGCTAGATGGTAAATTGTGTCAATCTCGTATTCTTTAACAACTGTCTCGATACTTTGTTTGTCTGTAACGTCAACAAATTCGAATGGACCAGATTGGAATAGTTTTTCACTGGGTGCTCTCTTGTGTCCTCCTGCAACAACATTATCACATCCATACGTGTTTCGTAGCTCTATTGTCAGTTCAGAACCAATTTGGCCAGTGGCACCTGTCACGAGGATTCTTTTCGTGTTTTTTTTCGACATTCTACAGACCTCAATTATTGTAAGAGAAAGATGAAGTTAGAATCTGTAAAATATAAGAATTCTCACAAAAGACTGCTTCAATATCATTCTTTTTCCCAAAGAGCTTTCGACCTGCGAAGTAGCTCATCAATAGGATTCTTATGTGTATCACCCTTTATTTCAGCTTCCATCTCACTGCTACTAACTACGATTAGCGCTGCGGATTTCTCACCTCGCTTATCTCCGCCGCTTTCACCTTCAACCTTCAAAGCCATCGCTAGTCTTTGGGCTAATTTCCCGCAGGAGCTCCCAAATTCTTTTCCCATGCTTGTTAAAGTTTCTTTTCTAGCAAGTAGATTTCCCAGCACGACGTAGTTGTCACCTATAATTTCTCCTCTAAATTCTGGAGTCTTGATGCCTATAAAAACAGCCTTTCTCTCATTAAAATCCATAACTGAAACTTGCCAGAACTCCATCTCTGAATCTTCTCTCAAAAGCCCATCCAAAACCTCATTTTGGGTGAAGCCTTTCGCAAATAATTATAATCCTCTATCACCGTATGCAACATTAGTATATGCTTGAGTTGCTATCACACCGACTCCAGGTTTTGCATGCAGTACTCTGTTTCCTATAGATGCGAACCAGAAGCGACAGCACCGCCCATCAATTTAGATTTTGGCAAAAAACTAAAACAGAAAATGTTCCAGTTCCGCGACCTTTCATTAGACTAACAACACCGTAGGCTATCAAAACGATTTATAACGCGCGCAATAAATCTTGTCACTGAGAAAAGATGAAGCTGGGCCTCATCGTTAACCCAATAGCAGGCATGGGAGGCAGAGTAGGTCTGAAAGGAACAGACAGCGTCTTGGAAGAGGCAATTGCAAAAGGAGCAAAACCAATAGCGCCTAAAAGAGCGAAACAATTTCTGCAAAAATTAAGAGAAAACCTGGGAAAAACACCAATTGAGTTTTTCACCTGTCCAGGAATCATGGGTGAAAAAGAAGCGAGAACTGTAGGCTTTTCGGTCAAGGTTCTACCTATGAAAATCGCGAAAGAAACAAGCGCTGAGGATACAAAAACTGCGGTTAGACTGCTGACTGCTGAAAAAGTGGATTTAATAGTTTTTGTTGGTGGAGATGGTACAGCCAAAGACATTTTTGATGCGACACCGGGCTGTCACGAAGTGCCAGTCTTGGGTGTCCCTTCAGGTGTGAAAATGTACAGCGGTGTTTTTGCAGTGAACCCCTCAGATGCTGTTCATGTTGTTTTGGCATTCGCTGAAAACCAGGCGGAAATAACAGAGTTCGAAATTATGGATACGGATGAGAAGGGCATCCGAAGCGATACTTTCTCTGTGGAGCTTCACGGCTTTCTAAAAGGACCTTTTATCCCCATGCGAATTCAAGGAAGCAAACAAATAAGTCCGGAAACAGTTGATGAAAAGGAAAACCAAATTGCAATAGCAAGATTTATCGTAGAGGAAATGCAACCGAATGGAACGTATATACTTGGTCCGGGAACGACTGTTAAACGCCTAGCGGAACTGTTGGGAGTAGAAAAAACAGTTCTTGGCGTAGACATCTACAAGGAAGGCAGAGTCATACTGGATGTAAACGAAAAAAGGATTCTAAAAGAAGTTAGAGATTGGCAAAAAGCTTGGATTGTTCTTTCGCCAATTGGGCATCAAGGAATTCTTTTGGGAAGGGGAAATCAGCAAATAAGCCCTGAAATAATTAAACGGGCCGGAAAGCTACAAATTATAATTGTAGCGACAAGAAATAAACTTCGGAGCATTGATGGCAATACCCTTAGAGTCGATACAGGAGATGCAGAAGCGGATAAAATGCTTAAAGGATACATTAAGGTTATCACGGATTATAAAGAATGGCGACTTGTGCCTGTGCAGTAGTAAACTCCGAGGTAGCTGCAAACATTTGTGCGTTTTTTCCAGATTGCTGCGAGACTCATTTGAACACCGCGGATACGTCTACGAAGCTTGCAGTCTCTTGTTTTGGCGAGATTGCCACAGCTAGATTCGGTAGATCCACGTAGTGAAAACATTTAATAATCCCTATTTGTATCCTTTTGTGAAGTGGTTGAAATGGGCGATTACGTTCCACGTCACTAAATTCTCGAAGTACTCAGCCCACATTAGGATTTGTTCTCCACTAGAATTATATTCTGGCAGTCAAAAACAAAGGAGAGATGTAAATGTCTGACATTGGAATAACCGTGAAAAAATCTGAAGACTTTTCTGAATGGTATACGCAAGTCATCTTAAAGTCTGAACTAGCTGATTATGCCCCAGTGAAAGGCTGCATGATATTCCGAGAGCACTCATATGCCATTTGGGAAAAAATCCAAGAAATCTTCAACGCAAAGATAAAAAGGACAGGCCACAGAAACGTGTACTTCCCAATGTTCATACCGGAAAGCTTTCTGAAAAAAGAGGCAGAACACTTCCAAGGTTTTATTCCACAAGTCGCTTGGGTAACAGTTGGCGGAGACAGCCAGCTGGAAGAGAAACTTGCCATAAGACCCACGTCCGAAACAATAATGTATTCAACATACGCTAAATGGATCCGAAGTTGGAGAGACCTGCCAATAAAATTGAATCAGTGGAACAGCGTCGTAAGATGGGAAACAGAGTCAACCAGACTTTTCTTGCGAACAAGAGAATTCCTCTGGCAAGAAGGCCACACGGCCCATGCAACAAAGGAAGAAGCAGACCAGGAAGTCAAGGAAATCCTAGACGCATACAAGGACGTAATTGAGAACTACTTAGCCGTTCCTGTTCTTATTGGAAAGAAAACTGAAAGAGAAAAATTTGCCGGTGCCCTGTACACAACAGCTCTAGAAGCAATGATGCCGGATGGAAAAGCACTACAGATGGGAACATCGCACCAGCTAGGTCAAAATTTCTCAAAAGTCTTCAACATAAAATTTCTCGACAAGAACGAAAAAGAACGTTATGTCTGGCAAACCTCATGGGGTTTTTCAACGCGGATGATAGGCGCTATGGTTATGCTGCACGGTGATGATAAGGGGTTGATGTTGCCCCCTAAAGTCGCACCCATACAAGTTGTAATAATCCCCATACCCTACAAGGGCGTTGACGCAAAGGTGATTCAATCAAGAGCTAGAGAAATTCATGAAAGACTGCAGAAGAGCACTATATCGGTTGTTCTTGATGATAGAGCTGAATACACTCCTGGTTGGAAATTCAATGCGTGGGAGCTAAAAGGTGTGCCTATACGAATAGAGATTGGCCCAAGAGATGTGAAGAAAAAACAAGTGACCTTGGCCAGGCGGGACACGTCCGAAAGAATTGCCTTGAAAGAAGATGACGTAGTTAATGAAGTGACAAAACTTCTCGAAGAAATCCAAAGCAACCTTTTTAATAGAGCCAAGAAATCCTTGGAAGAAAGCATTGCGACAGTAGAAACCTACGATGAATTCAAGGAAATCTTCAGAAAGAAAGGAGGATTCATCAGAGCATGCTGGTGCTCCAATTCTGCGTGTGAGGAAAAGATAAAGGATGAAACCGGAGCAACAATTAGGACAGTGCCCTTAGAAAAAGAGAAAATATTTTCAAAATGTGTATATTGTGGAGAAGAAGCAAAAGAAGTGGTTTACTTCGCCAAGGCATATTAAAAAGCGATCAAGCACTCACTCCTTTTTTCTTGAAAGAATATTTTAGGTTAAGAAGCGAGACTCTAAGCCAATGAAAAAGCGAATAATACGTTTCGCAAAAGAGAATGACATCTCACAAATAGCAAAAATGATTCTTCAATGGTCAAATTGGCAACGCGAAAGGGTCACGGCAATAAAATCGGCAATAAACGATAAAAACCAGGAAGTTCTAGTTGCAGAGATGGATGGAAAGACCGTGGAAGTCTTGCATCAGATATTTTTCCAAGACATTCTGCTTGGAGATTGGAGCTGTCATGTACTTTTTCTTTTGGTAGATGAAAAACATCGTGGAAAGGCAGTCGGCTCTCAACTCTTAGGTAAAGCTATCGCTGACGCTAAGAAAAAAGGAGCTTTGGAAATGCACGTTGACACGATATACAAGGAGGCAGTGGAATTCTACCGAAAACAAGGTTTTAAAGATGATGGTGTTATGTTAGAACTTGCTCTTGAGGACTAACTGACCTTTTAGGAGAATATTTACTCGGAAATTTCCACGCGCTTTTCAAGCTGTTTAGCGACTTCGCCTAATCCAAGTTTTTTCAGTGTTGTCTTTGTAGGTATTCCTCGCTCATCCCAACCTCTTTTCTTGTAGTAATGTTGCAAAATAGCATCGTACTTTGTTCTGTCTAGCTTTACACCTTTTAAGGCGCCCTTGGTCGGTGGCTCTTCGAACCACCTTGTGGGAGGAACATCCATTTCTTTGCTCCAATTCTTGCCATATTCACGCACCCAGAAAACACGAGTCAGATTGAACACTCTGTCGGCAATTAAATTCAAATCGTTCCAATTCCTCTCCATGCCTGTTGCTGCGTGCATGAACTTCGTATACCATTCAAGTTCGAAGCCAAGCTCAATCCAGGGAAGCCTGCAAACACCTAAAGATTCGAAAACTCCACCACGGATGCGCTGAAACTCGATAACCTTGTCCACTTTCTCTTCACTATAGCTTTCACGTCCAGTTTTGACTTCCCAAGAAATTACCCAAGCATCCTTGTGGTGCGCTCCGATAGAGCTTGTTGAATAGGCTAATGCCATTGCAGGTGCCGCATGACAATTATAACCTGAAATCTCTAAGCCTTTCACATGCATAGCCCAACGGTTTGAAGCTCCACCGATTTTATCAGCTGCAGAGCGAACACCTTCAGCCAGCATGTTACCTAGACCACGTCTGTAAGCGATGGCCTCAACCAAAGCCTTGGTTTCCTTGAACCTTCCCCAAGAAACTTGTTCCTGTATCAGCCCTCTCTCAGAAGCTTCCATGGCAAAACCAATTACATTGCCCAACGAAATTGTATCCAAGCCGAATTCATCAGCAGCCCGATTAAGAGCCGCAACCTGTCTAAGATCGCCCAACCCAATGTTTGGACCTAACATGGCAACATTTTCATAGTCGAGTTCGGATGCTTTTCTGTCAGAACCCTTAATGACATTGCCGCAGGTCATGTTACACTGAGGGCATCCTCGATTAAGGACTTTGAGCTTTTCCATGGCAAATCCGCCGACGGCTTCTGCCTTTTCGAAAACGCATTCACGATAATTGTATGCGGGAAGAACGCCATTTTCTTGGCTCCATTCAATTGTCATCATAGTACCCTGTCTCTTCCAGAACGCATAGTTCGGCTTAGTCAAAACTTCTCTGTAGCCTTCTGCACCTATTTCCTTCATTTCTTTAGGGTATGCCGCAGACAGCTCGCCAGAACCAATGAAGACGACAGCTTTCAAATTCTTAGACCCCATGACAGCACCAATTCCAGGTCTTCCGCCCGCACGTCCCTCTTGGCAGACAACGTTCGCAAATTTGACAAGATTTTCTCCGCCTTGACCAATGCAGAGGATGCCAGCTATAGGTCCGTAAAGCTCTCTCAATTTCTTCTCAGTCTCAAATGAGCTTAAACCCCAAAGATGTTTAGCATCGAGAAACTCGGCAATCTTGTCTTGAACAAGCAAGACTATTGGTTTATCGGCTTTGCCTTCCACGATCACAGCGTCATAACCAGCCTTACGCATCTGAACAGCAGCGTGAGTCCCAACATTTCCATCTCCATAGCCGCCTGTCAGTGGACTCTTAGCTGCCAGAACAAGTTTGCCACTGCTTGGCAAAGCAAACCCAGTCAAAGGCCCTGCAGCAAAGATAAGCTTGTTTTCAGGTGACAACGGATCGATTTTTGGTTTAAGTTCATCCCACAGTATTCTGACGGCAAATCCTCTACCTCCCAGAAAATTCTTGGCCAAATCTGCCTCGTAACGCATAGCTGCAACCTTGCTTTTGCTCAAATTCACTCGCAGAATAGTACCGTTCCAACCAAACACTACTTGTCATCCCCAAAGGTACTGCGTGAATATTTTTACTTTGGACTAAATAAATCTAATGAGCCAAGAGGCTAAATTACTAGTTTTTCATGCTCAATATTTCTGTCTTTCAAACCCAAATCACTGACCTTAAACTTTCTGTCTCCATAGAGCAACGCATACTCCTCATCTTTGTAAAGGGCTGCTGCAATTCTACCTATAGCGTCAGCCTTCATTATTCCGCTTCCACTCGCACCGCCGACAACCATGATTCCATTCTCTTCAAAAATCAAAGGCTGGTGGTCGATGGTGTTTATCTCATATAAACCAGCAAAAGCTGAGAATGGTTGACAACCAGTGAATTGTGGAAAATACTTGACTATAACTTGGTATAAGCCGTATTTGTAAAAGTTCTCTTCAGGTTCAGGATTGTCTTCAGCCTTGAATGCTCTTGGAAAATCGTCGGCGTATGCCAACCACAAGGCGTCTTCCTCAGGTGCTGGTCGAATGTACGCAGAAGGTGTAGGAGGAATTGTAAATGGCAGACAACCAGCATCTGTGAACTCTTTTGTGAAAAGCAGTTTTTTAAGAGCCTCGGTTTTCGCCTTAACAGAAAAAACTTGCCTTTTCTTGGCCTTTATAAAACACTCGACTCCAATAGAGTCTAACAATTTGGCAATCCAAGGTCCAGCCACTATTATCGTTTTTTTAGCCTTCACTAAGCCCCTATTAGTTTTTACTCCAGCAACCGTTGCATCCTGCCAGAAAAAAGGCTCACCGGGTATACCTAGAGGCTGCCGTGATTCCACAATTACTTCCATGGCTTCAGTGTTATACTGAATCTTGCCACGAAGTTTCATAAACTCTGACTCATAGAATTTTACAAGAGAGTCAACATCTATTAGACCGGCTTTTGGGATCAATATTCCCTTGCGAACATTCCTCAAGCCCATTAATTGTGCTTCCTCGTCGTCAGTAAGATCAGTGCGCATATCAAGTTTCTTAACCAAATCACTTTCCTCGTATTCCACGTATTGCAAACCTTTACTAGCTAGATCCTTCAGAACAGGAAGCATTTTGCAGTATTCGTCCTCATCAAAGAGCCAAAGGTAACCAGTCCACCGCAATTTCAAGTCGAATTCCAAATCATTTTGTATATGCTTATAGAACTCTACGGAAGAGTCAGATAAGGCAAAATTTGTACGAGAGTGAAAGAAGCAACGGAAAGCCGCCGCACTTTTAGCTGTGCTACCTTGACCTGCAGCGCCAAACTTGTCGATAACCAAAACATTTGATTCAGGATTTCTGCTTTTGAGGTGGTAGGCCGTCGCCAGACCAAGAACCCCTGCGCCAACTATAACTGCATCATACTCAACCATACACATTCCACTACGTCAACAGAAGTATAGAGAGAAATATTATTACTATTATAAAGCTTAGTTGTTTCTGGCATACTTATGCTTTGACGAATCTTCTAAGAGAACACTTATCTATTTCTACGAAATATGAAATAGAGCAAATACCATATTGCTTTGGGTGAAACACTATGTATGTGCAGATTGATAGAAAGGCTGTTTCAACCTTTATAATGATCATATTAATACTGTGCTCAATAGTTTTTGGAGCATTGATTTCATACCTGTGGGTAATGGCAAATTACTACAACATGCCCGAGGGCACAACACTCCTTGTAGTAAAGGACGCAGTTTTTCCTGCTCATAACGCCACATATTTTAATGTGACGATTCTCAATCCCTCTAATTCGGTTTCAGACGCGAATATATCAGCAATCCGCTTAAGTGTGGATGAAAAAACCGATGTCTATAATATTACAACAGCAGATCCTACCATTCCATTTGTGGTCAAGAGAGGAACTGAGCAGGCTTTTAAATGTGAACAGAACTGGGGCAATCTCGCCGGAGAAACAGTGATTGTAGAGCCGATACCTGTCGACGCAGCGACAAAAAACTATTCGTATACAACACCAAAAGTAACTCTTCCAAAAGTGGAGATGAAACTAACACCTGACTTTGACATTTCAACAACCATAGAATATTTTAACTTAACAATAGAAAACTCTGGAGAATCTGTCATAAATCTCACATTATTAGAAGTGTCAATATTTGGCTTTGCAATGAATACTACTCCAGCGTTTCCATACGTTTTGCCACCTGGCCAGCATCGGAACTTTCGATGTGAACGAGATTGGCAGAATCTGATGGGGGGAGATGTCACCATTAATGTAAGAACGGAAGAAGGTTACGAGGCAAGTTATACAACAGATGTGCTCCCAGGTGTGTTTCTCTATATAGGCAATATAAGATTTGATTACACAGAAACATCTTATTTCAATTTGACTGTTATCAGCACGGAAGAATCAACATCGGATGCCACATTAAATAAAATAAATCTCACTTTGAGAGACGACCTACCAATTACACTTAGCACAGTTTATCCCTCAAACATAAGCGCAGTACCAATAACTCTTCTGAGGAATCAGTCTGTAGTTATTAAGTGCCTCTGGGATTGGAGCATATATCGTGGAGAAATTATAACGGTTGAAATTTATACACTACAAGGTATCATTTCACCCGCCTATACTGCTGTAACACCTCCGTCAATTGTTTGGAATATAACTGATGTAAAATTTGACTTGGATTATACGGAGTACTTTTTAGTTAATGTGACAAACATGCCATGCTCTCTGAACGAAATTAACATAACAATGATACTACTTGAAAATAACGTAACAAGCATGGATCCACCATCTGCGACTTTGACTAATGGCATGCAGGCAATGTTTAACTGCACATTTGATTGGAAAGCTTTACGAGGACAGAACATTATTGTTAAAGTACAAACACAAGATGGGGTAAATGTTTCCAGAGCTGTTACTTTACCCTCTGTACAGCTAAAACTGCTGGATGACAACTTCGTTTTTGGCGACTTACACAATGTAGAAACTAATGTAACAATCCCTTACGTTAACGTCACAGTTTCAAATTCAGTCAATTCAGTTCAGAATCTAACAATAACAAAGATAATTATCGAAACCTACAATGAGACCTACTTAATTGACAATACTCTAACATACCCAAAGCTGGCTCCAAGTGGATACACCATTACAGTGGGTGAAAATACCACAATATTGTGCATTTCGGACTATGAACGATATCTAGCGTCAAACGAAATAAAAGTCACGGTGTACACGTCAGAAGGCATCCAAACATCACGAACCTATGTACTGCCTCCATAACCTTTATCTCTCTTTTGAGCTAAGAAGCTTAAATCTTGAGAAGCGATAAGACTTGAAAAACATAAAAATTACACAAAGAGTAAGTAGTATTGAATACGCCATTCGTGACGTAATTGTTCACGCAAGACAACTCGCAAAAACTGGCAAAAAGATTTGCTTTCTGAACATAGGAGATCCTGTTGCATTTGATTTTGACACACCACCGCATATCAAAGTGGCTTTGGCGAAGGCTGTTGAAGAAGGTGCAAATTCTTATGCCCCTTCTGAAGGGTTGCCCGAGCTTAGACAGGCCATAGGCCAGAAGGAGAAGAGAGTCAACAAAATTGACATTGCACCTGAGAATGTTATCATAACCTCGGGAATTTCAGAAGGTATACAAATGGTCATGGCTGCGCTCATTGATGTTGGAGATGAAATTCTTCTTCCAGGACCAACATATCCGCCTTATATCTCTTATGCAAAATTTTTTGGAGGAAAGCCAATAACCTATGAAACAGTTGAAGAAAATTATTGGCAACCGAATATTGACGACTTAAGAGAGAAAATTTCAGGGAAAACTCGCGGAGTCGTCATTATCAATCCGAACAACCCTTGCGGCGCGGTTTATGAAGAAAAAACAGTAAAGCAAATATTAGATATAGCAGGCGAGTATGGTCTTCCGGTCTTATCAGACGAGATTTATGATCAAATAATATACGAGAAGAAATTTTTCAGCGCTGCTAACTTGGCTGAAGATGTTCCAATAGTGGGATTGAATGGTTTCTCAAAAGCCTACTTGATGACCGGATGGAGACTTGGCTACTTGTATTTCCACGACAAAGAGAACCGACTGCAAGAATTGAAGCAATGCATAGAAAAAGAAGCTAGGATAAGGCTCTGCGTGAATACACCTGTCCAGAAGGCTGGAGTAGCAGCTCTGAATGGACCACAAGATCACATAGAAGACATGGTAGAAAGACTTAGACAAAGAAGAGACTACGCTTGGAAAAGATTGAACGAAATTGACGGGATAAGCTGTAAAAGACCAGAAGGTGCGTTCTATGTTTTTCCCAGAATTAATGCAGTTGGGTCTCTGTGGAAAACAGACATGGAATTTGCATTAGAACTATTAAAAGAAACTGGTGTTCTATTCGTTCACGGATCAGGATTCGACCCAACATATGGCGCCGGACACGTTAGAGGAGTTTTTCTACCACCCCTTGAAATACTCGAACAAGCTTTAGACGAAGTTGAACTTTTCATGAAAAAGAATAAATAAGAGTGCAGTTTGGAAAGTTTTTCGAGTTTCACTGGTAGATTGGCGTTCCTTCGCTAGGGTCCCGAACCAACTTTGGGAATTCTTCCATTAAACGTTTAGTTATTGGACCTGGACTTCCGCTACCTATTTGTCTTTTGTTTATTTCTCTTACTGGCACAACTTCTGCAGCTGTCCCCGTGAAGAACACTTCTTCCGCGTTAAATAATTCGTATGGCGTTATGTTCTTTTCTATGACTTCGTATCCTAGCTTTCTGGCAAGTTTAGTTACTGCTTCTGCTGTAATACCTGGTAATGCACCAGTATAGCTTGGCGGTGTGAATATTCTTCTGTTCTTCACTATGAACATGTTTTCCGCTACTCCTTCACAGATGAAGCCATTCTTGTCAAGGCATATGGCTTCGTCAACATTGCTTATGTTCGCCTCAATTTTTGCTAGTATGCTGTTGAGGTAGTTGAGTGACTTTATCTCGTGTGTTGTAGCATCCACAGGGTCTCTTTTGACCCACGAAAGCATGGCCGTAACACCCTTCTCTTTTGCTTCGCTTTTATGCAGCGAAATTGTGTCCGCTATCACAATTATTGTTGCTTTGGGACATTTTTTAGGATTTAGTCCAAGGTCTCCTATGCCTCTTGTGACTACTAGACGTATGTACGCGTCTTTTAGGTTGTTTTTTCGCAGAGTATCCAGCACTATCTTTGTCATTTCTTCTTTTGTTACTGGGATTTGTAGCATTATCGTGTGAGCTGAACGATAAAGCCTGTCAACATGTTCCTTCAGCTTGAATACTATACCGCTGTATGCGCGAATTCCTTCAAAGACTCCATCTCCATATAGAAGCCCATGATCGTAGACTGAAACTTTTGCCTTAGACTTTGGATAGTATTCCCCGTCTATGTAGACGAGCAATTCTTTTTCCAATAGTTTTGCCCTCCAAATTGAGAGTCTAGTCTATTCAACTTAGGTTTGATATAGTTTTTGCATAAATCGGTCATTTTTCACCATTGCTAGCCGTAGAATTGCGGCCTTTTTGAAAGATGTTTAGGCAGAGGAAGTGGCTTATAGGGCTTGCCTTTCACTACTTTTGCAATCTCTTTTATTAATTCTTCAGGTTTCATTTTACGTATTTTTCCAGTTTTCCTGTCTCTCACAGAAAGTAAACCAGAGTCTACTTCTTTTTGGCCTACGACGATTACGTAGAGTACCCATTCCATTTCAGCCTCCCGAATTCTCTTTTGCAAAGTCAATACCCGATCGTCGATGTCTACGCGTATGCAGTTTTTCTCTATTTTTTTAGCGAGTATTTCAACATTTTCAGTGTATTTATCAGACATTGGGATTATGCGTACTTGTGTTGGCGAAAGCCATAGCGGAAGCATTGGTGGTTTGCCGTCTTGTTGTTCCTTGTAAGCTTTCTCCAACAGCGCGTATATGTCTCTCTCAATCGCTCCACTCGGTGAACAGTGCAGAATTAGCGGATGACGTTTTTCGCCTTTCTCATCAACATAATTTATGTCATATCTCTTTGCATTTTCAACATCGATCTGATCTGTTGAGAGAGCTGCTGCCTTACCTTGATTGTCTACTAAGTTGAAGTCCCATTTTAGTCTGAAATAGAAGAATGGTTCTTTCCACATCTCAACAAGAGCGGGTTTTCCAAATATCTTGGCCAAAGACATGATGAATTCCTTGTTTTCTTCGTAGAAGTCTTTTGTGAAACGTATTGCCGCTTCATAATCTTTCGCGGACAAGCCTATTTCATCTAGAATTTGCATGCACAGTCTGAATCGCGTTGTAAATTCTTTTTTGGCTTGTTTGAGATCTGTGCAGAAGGCGTGACAGTCGGGCATTGTAAAGGCTCTTAAACGCCTTAGACCCACGACTTCGCCGCTTTTCTCCCGTCTAAAACTATACCGAGTTAATTCGTAAACCTTCAGCGGCATGTGTTTGTAAGAGAACTGAGCGTCATGAACCATCAGAAACTGCCCAAAGCATGCAGCAAATCGGAGAAAAAGTTGCTTGTCTTCTGATTTCAGTAAATATTGTCTCGCTGGGAAACGGTTCATGTAGTCTGCTAGGCTTGGATGCTGAAAGTCGTACATTACTGGAGTTTCAACTTCCATCGCACCGTATTCTGTCATGTTAGAGGTGACAAACTGCTCAAGCAAAGATTTGATCAGTCGACCCTTTGGGTACCAACGGATATTTCCAGGGTCACTTCCAAGTTCGTAGTCGGCTATTTCCAGCCTCTTCATTAAAGTAACATGAGGCGGCATTTGTTGGCTAGCTCTTACCTTAGTCATTTCATATTTTGCAAATTTTTCGAGATTTTTGTGATCCTTGAAATTGAACGTTTCGACTGGTACTAATTTACCATTTGGGAGAAGAATGTGCCAAAAAGATTTCAGTTTCTCTTCAGCTTTTACTGCGTCAGAAACTTTTTCCTTCTTTTTCTCCTCTTCTTTGGTCGATAGTATTGCACGGGATTGTTCTGCAAGCGGGTGCCCTTTTATTGATAATGTGAATTGCTTGTTCCAGCCGAAGGGCGCGCGGTATGTTTCTATGCGTTTCCTTTTTGCATACGTCTCCATAGCCTTGACTATTTTCAGTGCTTCTTTTGGTTTTGCTAGGTTGCTGCTTAGGTGTGCGTAGGGATAGATTAAAACTCGGTTCGCTTTCAATTTTTTAAGAAAGGTTTGAACTTCGTTTATGGCTTTTTTGGCCACCTTTTCATTGTCACCTTCCTCGACGGCCGTGAACAACACAACGATTTCTTCTAGGCGGCTCGATTTCTTCTCGGTCTCCTCTGCCATGGCTATTTCTTTCTGGATTGGCTTGTACTCGATGTAATTTGAGTGTAGCTGCAGTATTCGCATGGAACAGTCCTTCTTCTAGCCTTTATACCGCCACTTTTCAAACATTTTGTCTTTTCTGGTTCTCTTCTTATATTCCTTATAATGTTCTTTACAGAGATAAGCACGCCTTTCGCTAACACTAGCATTTAAGCCCGAAGACTTAACCTTGTCTGCCGAAATTGAGCGGGTGGCGTCTTTGTTGCAGCCGGATACGCTACATGTGATGCCTTTATCGATGCGTCCCAAAGGTTCGAACTCCTTTTATGTACTCGCGACTTTTAATCCAATACAATATGCATCATTCCTTAATTTCTTTTTCATAAAGCGCACGCGCCCTTTGGTAAATTTTTGTTTTGTCACAGGAAAATGTTGGTCCTTGAGCCTCAACGACGAGCGACGCAACTGCAGATGCTACGCAAGCACATCGTAAATAGTTTGCGCCATTAATGTACTCGGTTAGAAAGCCTCCGATGAAGGCATCTCCAGCTCCAGTTGGGTCTATGATTTTCTCTGGTTTACACGCAGGAATATTGTAGAAATCGCCTTCTACGGATAGTGCAGCACCTTTCATCCCCAAAGTGACTATTACTACTTTTACGCCACGATCATGAACTGCTTTTATGGCTGATTTAAGGTTTGGCTGAGTTGTGACAGCTTCAATTTCGACTAAGGAAGATTTGTAGATGTTTAGTAGGTCTAATACTCGTTTGTCTGACAACACGCCATAAGTAATGTTTCCATTTTCGTCAAAATTTCGCACAAGTCCCTGCGGATCAAGAGATAGAACTTCAGTAGAGGTTCTCAGTTTCTGAGCTACTTCGTATGTGATTTCTCCAACTATTGGTGCGAGGTGGATTGCTTTGGCTTTTATAGAATTGGGCATATCATCAACAGTTATAGGGGGAGCCTTGCTCACAAGCCGCAAAGTACGCTCTGACAAGTCACTGTTGTACTTAAGCTCAAAACGTGTAGTCTGCCCGTTTTCAACTCTAACCACTCCAGACAAGTCGATGCCTTCTTCTTTAAGCCACCAAGAGTAAGCCGCTGGAAAATCGCCGCCAACCTTAGAAACCACAGAAACTCTCGCGTCTAGGCAGCTCGCAGCAAGAGAAACGTAGGTTGGAGAACCCCCTAAAACCATAAACGGCACGCTCCTATTAGGTAGGAAAATACGGTCTATAGTTAGGTGCCCCACCGAAACAATGTCTGACACTTGTAAGCCTAGCCTCCACCAAATATTACATGAAATGCCTTCTTAAAAGCAACGGAACCTAGGCATGTGCCCTAAGCAAAGTTTCTAATCAGAGAACAAAGAATTAGTGTGTGCCTCCCTTCGGAGGCGATTGAGATGAAATTTCAGTAACTGTCGTGCATTCGCAGTTTAGGCTCATTAAGGTATTGGGCGCTCTTTTTCTTGACGGGTAGAATTTTGGAATATTAAAAATGGAGATGATGTTAACGCTTAGTATTCGTAATATGAAAGTTGAAGATGTCGAAACCGTGGCAAAAATGGTTGCTCTAGACCATAATAGCAGCCCAGAGAAGGTTTATAGAGAAGCTAAAGAGCATACGCTGGACCATTTAAAAATTGTGCCAAAACATTGTTATGTTGTCGAAAATGATAATAAGCAAATCATCGCAGCCATGGTTCTGCACCCGCGAGAGGAGATTTTTGAAATCGAAGACTTCCACGTTAAAGAAATTCAGCAAAACAAGGAAGCCTTAGCATTGCTCAAAGCAAAACTTCTGGAATATTTAGAGCATGTTCGAATAGAAGTTCTATGCTGTCCTTACGCGTTGAGAAGACTAATGTAGGCATGCTAAATCTTGGATTGAAGCAGAAGAATTGCTTTGGCTAAATCTCCTCCACATTCTTCCAGTGCTTTTCTTGCTTCTTCGAGGCTTTTACTTGTTTGGTCTGCCACAAGCCTAATATCCTCTTCAGGTACAGTTGGCGCCTTACGCTCCATAGCTTTCTCAGTGATTCTCCCGCCAGTTACTTGAAAGATTTTCTGCCCTTGGACAGCTAATATCGCTACTTCAGGCTCTGCGATAACGATTTCCTTGTCGGATGTTTTGATGACAACTTCTTTGACGTTTTCAACTGTGTCCATGCTCATGCCCATGCGTTGCATCATGCGCCTCGCTTCACGAGGATTAACGCCTCTACGCATAAAATCACCCTTATCTTCACCTAACAGTTAGCTTTCAAACTTCATAAACTTAACCTTGTTGCAAGCATCCGCGTCTAATCTTAACAGCGACACCTCTCTTGAATGCTTTCATTTCTTCACCAGACAAGACAGCTCGCCCAACCGCCAAAACTTCGCCGCTTTTATCCACGACAATGACCTCATCTTTTGGGTGAATTTCATCATCAGCCTTAACAATGTGAACTGCAAAAACATCGCCGCCGTCAGCAATAAACTGTGAAACATCGTCCCTCACAGTAACAAAACATCTTGCAGAGCCAGCATTATCAGCAATACGCTTTGCCCCTTTGATGCTCAGCGAAAACAAGCCATTCGTAGGGCGAAGTGTCACAAGCCTCTGTCCGTTCAGATAGACATAACGTATTCTGCCAGTTCTTTTAGAATAGAGAACTTTCACTTTTCCAGGAAAAAGCTTGATACCTACTCCTCTTCCAAATTGATAGTCTGCTACACTTCTAATCTTTCTAAGAGCATCTTCCAAACATATGCACCATTGACCATACATTTATGATTCGACAACTATAAACACAACCGTAACAATAAAAGCAGCCTAGGTGCGTGCCAGCAATTGCGATGTGAAGTCTGCGGACACAACATCTACGGTAAACCATATTGCGTCATGATTGAAGGTGCGAAACTGACAGTATGCAGCCACTGTTCTAAACACGGAAAAATCATCTGGGAGGAAGAAAAACCAAAAACTACAACCCCTAAAACAAGAACGGCAGTTCCTCCACTAAGAATCCAAAGCAAAAAATCATCAACGCCAGCAGTAGACACAACACAAGAACTAGTAGAAAACTTTCACGCAAAGATAAGACAAGCAAGAGAAAAACTTGGGATTTCACACGAGGAACTAGGCAAAAAAATAAACGAAAAGGTATCAGTTCTCAGAAAAATTGAAACAGGAAAAATGACGCCAGACAACATGCTAGTAACGAAACTTGAACACAAATTAAAAATCAAATTACTCGTTCCGGCTTCTGAGGAAAAAATCAAGGTTCCTAAACCATCGAGTCGCGAACTAACGTTAGGGGACTTGATCAACATAAACAAGAAAGATGAGAAAAAGGAGGAGCAAGAGGAACGAAAGCGGTTCTAGTTCAACGCCGACAATCTTTTGAACAATCAAGCCTAGAGGAACTCAGAAGTTTAGCGGAATCTGCCGGATACATTATTGTCGACAAAATAGAACAGATTAGAGAGCCAGACTCCCGTTACCAGATAGGCGCTGGAAAAGTGGAAGAACTCGCCGAACTTGTAAGAAAAACAGAAGCGCAAAAAGTAATCTTTGATAATCCGTTAAAATCCGTTCAATCTTATAATCTGGCAAAAGCAACAAACGTCGAGGTCATCGACCGTTTCCAGCTGATCCTCGAAATCTTTACAAAAAGAGCCACAACAACCGAAGCAAAACTGCAAATCCAACTCGCAAGACTGGGATACGAATTAGCCCATGCAAAAGAAAAAGTCAGATTGGCAAGAAAGGAAGAACAACCCGGATTCATGGGGCTTGGAGCATACGAAGTGGATGTCTACTACGAAAGCGTAAAAAGACAAGTGCACACCATACGCAAAAAACTGAAGAAAATCCGGAGCAAACGACTTTTGCACCGCGAAAGAAGGACAGAGCTGGGATTTTCATCGATTTCTTTAGCTGGATATACAAACGCAGGTAAAAGCTCAATTTTTAATGCATTTACAGAGGAAGAAGTCCCAGTAGATGCCGCTTTATTCACAACGCTCTCCACAACAACAAGGCTTGTGGAATTGTCAAAGAAAAAATTTCTATTAACAGACACTGTTGGCTTCATAGACCGTTTACCACTGACCTTAATAGAAGCTTTTCATTCAACCCTCGAAGAAACCATCTACTCAGATCTGATACTTCTAGTCGTAGATGTAAGCGAACCAGTAGATCTTATTGAAAAGAAACTCTCAACCTGTCTAGAAACAATAGAACGCATAGGAGCATCCGGCATTCCCATAATAACAGCCTTAAACAAAATTGATTTGTTACCTGAAACAGAGATACAGCACAAACTTGATAAACTAAGAGGGAAAACACCAAATCCGACTCCGATATCAGCCTTGAACAAGACCAACTTCAATCTTTTGGAACAAGAGATGCTAAAGGCAATCAAAAACTACATCCGAGTTTCACTGAGCATACCGTTAACAGACGAAACCATGTCATTCATATCATGGCTTTTCAAAAGCGCCGACGTACAAACCATAAACTATACAGATAATTCTGCTCATATAATCTTTGAAACTGTTCCATGGTTTGCTGACAAAGTGAAAACCCGGGCAGAAGAATTTAATGGAAAACTCGAAAAGACTAAGCAATAAAATGCCCATCAAAGTGAAGAGAACATGCCTAAAATATTTGTGTTACGATGGGGTCACAGGCCAAAGAGGGATGCTAGGCTTACAACACATGTCATACTAGCCGCACGAGCACTGGGAGCATCGGGTCTTATGCTTTCAGACATAAAAGATGAAAAGATTAAAGAAATGATAGAAAAGATAACCAAAAACTGGGGAGGTCCATTCCTTTTTGAAATGGGAACACCCTGGAAAAAAGTTATTAAAGACTGGAAGGAAAAAGGCGGAATAGTTGTTCACTTGACAGCCTATGGAGAAAATATCCAAACGAGCGACGTTCTACAAAGAATTAAGACTCTAGAAAAAGACATTTTGATCATTGTTGGAAGCCAAAAAGTTCCAAGAGAATTCTTCTCGGAGACTATTTCTGATTTTAATGTGGCAATCGGCAATCAACCTCACTCAGAATGCGCAAGTATGGCTGTTTTTCTAGACCGCTTTTTTGAAGGGACGGAACTTACTAGAAGTTTCGAGAATGTAAAAGTAAAAATAATCTGTCAGAAAAGGGGAAAGAAAATAGTAAGAAATAATTAGGCCTGAGCAGATTTGTAAAGAGATTTAAATTAAAGTTTGCAGATATATATTATGAAAAGAAACGAGAGTATTCAAACGCTGAGCGAAAGGTTCACTATGCTATCGAACATAGACGACGCGACCCTAGTAAGAGTGGCAGAAGCCTTAGGCGACGAAGAAGCCGTTAAACTAATCGAGATTCTCAAAAACTCAGATGAAACCACAGACGACGAAATAGCAAACAAAACCGGCATAAGGCTGAATTCTGTTCGCAAAATCCTCTATAAACTTTATGACCATTCCCTTGTAAGCTTGAGAAGAACACGTGACCCAAAAACTGGATGGTTCATATTTCATTGGAGATTACAACCAGACCAGCTTGAAGGCTTCATACTAAGTCAAAAACGCCGAGTGCTCGAAAAGCTCAACATTCGACTGCAATACGAAAAGAATCATGATTTCTACTACTGCTACACGCCAGGATGTAGACGCATCCCATTTGAAGACGCCCTGGAAATTGTTTTTCGATGCCCGACATGTGGTAAATCAATTATGCATTATGAAAATGACAAAATCCTTCAAACATTAACAAAGAAAGTCGAACAATTAAGGAAGGAATTGGGTGAGTGAGAATCTTCCATCAAGAGAGCAAGCTATACAACTTCTTCGCCAAAGTGGATGCTCAAGATATGTTGTAAGACATTGTAGAACTGTTTCTGAATTAGCAGTGGAAATCGCGAAAGCCTGTAAAGAAAAAGGATTGAACATTGATTTGGAACTTGTAGAAATAGGAGCACTTCTACATGATATTGGTCGTTCAAAAACTCATACAGTCCATCACGTTGTTGTTGGGGTAGAAATCGCAGAATCGCTA